>Ga0123342_1005577_pt1 | contig 18107 bp, 11 predicted proteins | sample Turbeawhitnodule_FD_89960 | JGI IMG/M metagenome (GOLD analysis project Ga0123342, IMG submission 89960) | Root nodule microbial communities of legume samples collected from Mexico - Turtle bean Mexico white nodule | ecosystem: Host-associated > Plants > Roots > Nodule | place: Mexico: Nepantla...
GAATAGGCACTTTTATAGAAATGGATCAATGTTCTATGTTTCAAGAACTCACCAAAACTTGCGCCAAACACCAAAACTCACATGGAAGTCCCATTTCTTGTCAATTGAACCGATTAAAAGATGCAAGAATGCAAATGAACCGATTAAAAAGCTTGACAATTGAAATGCACCGAACAAAGTAAGCTAGAATGAGGATGAACCGTTTAAACTCAGCAAGGAAGAAGATGAACCGAACAAAATGTGAAATAAAGGCAAAGCACCGAATAGAATTGCAAGAAAAAGGCCTAAGACATGTTTTATGAATTCAAATGGACATGGAAATGTAAGAAATAGATGGAGAAGAAGGAAGACTTATGTGGTTGTAGTTCTTGGTTGATGAACACGCCACTTGAAGTGTGAAAGCTCCAAGATAAGTGTGAATTGCCGCCACTTGAGAGAACCAAGACTCTCAAGATGAGACTAGGAAGAGGAGAACGCAAGTTCTCACTACACTCAATCACCAATTTCGGAGAGTTTTGTTACTTCAAATATCAATTCTCTTTTATGAAGACTCTAGCCCCTCCTTTTATAGAAGGATGACCGGTCATGAAAGTGTAAAGAAGCTTACAAAGGAAGCTACCTAAAGTCCCTCGCACATGTCTCACTTCTAGCGCCTAAAGTGAGCTATGAAGGGTCAATCTACTAGAAAGTTCTAAAACTAATATCTAAATATGCCTTTACAAAAGAGGTGTCTTTAGGTTTCCCTCTTTGCACCTACCTAAACACTATTCTATATTATTTACAAATTTATACAAAAGAAACTATAAAGAGAGATATTAATTGAAGCTTATTCTTGAGTCCTCTTTTGGCTTTAGGCTTGGTCCTCTCTTTATTTTAATTCTTCTTTAATATTTGAGAAGACTATAAGGAAGAACTTCAACTGTGTGGGTGAATGACCTCTTCCTTCATTAATAAAAGCCTCTCCTATGTGATCTCCATCACTTCTACAAACTACAAGATTTGAGGCATAAACCTTTTAGGGTGGTAGATGAACTACAAGAAAAAAACGGTTTTAACGGGGTTTATTTGATATTATCCAGGGTTAAAACCTCTATTAAGTCATTTACCCAGGGTTGCTGTTTCCTCCGGTAAACCATCTATGGGGAATGTGTTCCCTGGGTTTTTTCTAAACCTTAGGAAAAGTCTTTTAGAACCTCTGTTAAATATCATGGGTTTAAGAACCTCCGTAAAATACCATGATTTTCAAAAATTTCGTAAATTGACTTACTGTTTGAAATAACCTTCAACCTCATTTTTCATTATCTCTAACTTCTCTCTTCCATCGTATACACTGCTCTTCGGCACTAGCTTAATGGTCGTCATCGATAGTCTTAACAAGGAATCACAATTCAGCCAGACTTATGTCTATTATATCTAAGGAGAAGAAACACTAAATAAAACATTATTTTCTTCTCACTCCAATATTACTTCTTCCATCACTTTATTGCCCCAACTTGGATCACAAGCCACTATTACCTAGCTCAGCAGCAACTGGTGTTTATCATTGCTTTTATATATCCTAAATAATTGTATTATCTATCATATGTGGGCTTCAAAGCCATGTGTTCTTAACTAAAGATTGCAAGAATATATTGCAATGACAAATTAACTTTATTACTTCTCACTTTCCCAATGAATTAATTATTAGATACATTTTAAAATAAAGACCTTAATTTAAAATATTTCAAAATTATAACTAAAAATAAAATTGCACATTAAATATACGTACATCAAAAGGTAAGACAAAACAAGTTAGGCTTTTGAAGTTTGAGCTCGTAACAAAAAAACTATGAATTATATAAACCAACTACCATTAATCATAAAAATATACAAATATTGTTGAAATACTTATTATCCAAGATTAGTTGTTACAATACTTATTATCCAAGGTTATTTTGCTGAGTTTTTAAAATAAATTTTTGAAAGTGATGATCTTCTTTCTTTTACTAAGAGTGATGGTAGTCCTTTGGTTAAATTGATTAAACTTGTTGTGGTAACTTTTTCTATTTAGATGATATGACGTATGAGGAATTATGCTAGATTTCAGGATAAGATAGAGGTTTCTAAGACTATTTTGGTAATTAAAGATTTAACTTGTCTAGTGGAAAAATCGTCTAAAGCTTCAATGAAGAATGATATGTTGGATTTCAACGTGATTAAGTTTTTTTGTATTAATACTCATAATAGTAAAGTTCTTCGTCCTCTTCCTGTTAGATGAGAGTTTCCTTCACCAGGCTAGGTTAAAATTAACATTGATGAGGCTGTTAAGGGTATCTTAGTTTTGCTACTTGTGGAGATATTTTTCGTGGGAGTATGGGATAATTTATTGGTGTTTTCTTTACATCTCTTGAAGTGCAGACTGCTATGGTTACTGAGTTTTATGGAGTTATACATGCTATGGAGGAAGCTCAAAAGATGGGGCTTACTAATGTCTGGCTTGAATGTGATTTTGCCTTGGTTTATGCTGCATTTACTGTTAGGACTAATGTTCCCGTGTATGCTTCATAATTGATGTAATACTTGTTTTAATTACTGTGAGAAAATCATGTTTAGGGTTACTCATATTTTTCGTGAAGGGAATGCGTGTGCTGATAAGTAGGCTAATTTAGGATTTATTCATAGGAAATCATTTCATTGGTATAATAGGCTTCCATCTAGTATGTTCTTAGAATTTTTTACAAAAACATTCATAGGACCAACAATAGTTGAGAATATAATCTTTACAAATCTTGTTGCCATCATAGGGGACTCGTCTGATTAATAAAATCAAGCTCACAAACACCTCAGATCTAGATGATAATAAATAATAATTTCAGTTTTGAAAGTAAAATATTTAAGGTGAAACTTTGAATATCAAATTAGTTCATCACATAGGGTTTAAAATTGAGAGTGAATACCAAATATGGATGGAAATCCTCTAAGAAAGTATTTGGTTTTCCTCTAAACTCTAATAGAGCACATCATTTTCTGAATTCCTTTCACTGATATGGTTTTAAATATATATGACATTGAATTTAAGGAACATTAGAATTTGGTTTTTATATCTGTTATCCTAATTTTTTGCGACAGGTGCAGGATACTGCCAAAGAAACATCTTTAGTTGAACAAGTTTTCATAATCAAAACATAAACATGGAGGCATCTAAAGAACATGCTATAATTAGATGGCACAAAACAGAACATCAATTTACAGGAAATGGAATGCAGATGGAATGGTCCAATTGTAACAATAGGGATAACCAAATATGAGTATGGTTTCCATATATCTAGATATATCAAATAAAAAATGTCTAAATTGTTCATAAATCGAAAATATTATAGTATATAATTTGAAAATTTATTTTAGATTGTAACATTTGAATTTTAAAGATGTATTTTAAATTGCACAATTTAAAAATATAGTTTAGATTGTAAAATTCATAATATATTTTTAAATTCAAAAATATATATTTTTATTACATAATCTAGAAATTTATTTCAATTTATAATAATTTTTGGATTACGTAATAGCATTTTAAATTGTATAATTTAAAATACATTTACATATTAAAAAAATGTGTTATGGATTATATAATTTAAAATATATTTTAAATTATAATCATTCAAAATTCTTCAATTTAGAAAGCTAAAACATTTAACATTTTAAACTTTTTCAACAATTCATAGAGATGAAAAATAAATCATAAGAAACAAAAAGCAATTGTCTAAAAGAAGTGTTTCGACCCAGATGTTCTCTTTTGTTCATTTGGGCCTTGCAACAGTGAAATCTTGGTCAGGTTTTCTCAATTTTGAATTAAAATGAAACTATGTCTGAGATATATTGTACAATTTTTTTAGTTCTTATTCTCTAATAGGATTTTTTTTTTTTTATGGTGTTTTCTTCCTGCTATAGACGAAAATTATCTGGAATAAAATGTTGTTTTGATTATTTAATTTATTGTTGTTGGTGCTTTTGGATTTTTTTCGAATGCATTCTCTAGTTATGATGTAATCCTTGTAATTGACATGACTAGTATGCACATCAGAGTTTCTGGCTTATAAATTATTTTCTTGTGATTTGAAATTTTTTTATTTATTTCATTTCAACGTGTTCATATTCTTGTTTTCCCACTTATAGTTTTCAATAGAAAAATGTTTTATTAACATCATCTGTTACTAACACACGCTTGACACAGCTTGCATGACAATAATTGACGCAGCAAACGTGATATTTGGTGAGGATGTGACACTGACTCTATATTATAATATATGACCTGTAGCACACGCAAAACTGGTTACCCATGTGTATGTAAGTGATTACTTATGTGACACACGCAAAACTGGTTACCCGTGTGTGTAAGTGGTTACTTATGTGACGTTTATGGTCACCCACTCTTCATGAAAAAAAATTCAATTTTTTTTAATAAGAACCATATATTACATCGGTTAGATGACTTAACCGGTGTAATAACCTTACCAAAATTACCCAGCCACAGACTCCTCCACATATACTGACACGCAAAACTGGTTACCCGTGTGTCTGTAAGTGGTTACCTATGTGATGTTATGGTCACCCACTCTTCATGAAAAAAAATCAATTTTTTTAATAAAAACCATATATTACATCGGTTAGATGGCTTAACCGATGTAGGTTTCTCCACATATACTGACACACACAAAACTGGTTACCCGTGTGTCGGTAAGTGGTTACCTATGTGACGTTTATGGTCACCCACTCTTCATGAAAAAAAATCATTGTTTTTTAATAAAAACCATATATTACATCGGTTAGATGGCTTAACCGATGTAGGTTTCTCCATATATACTGGCACACACACAATTGTTTATTCGTGTGTCTGTAAGTGGTACCTATGTGATATTTATGATCCACCCACTCTTTATGAAAAAATAATAATTTTTTTTAATATGGGTCATATTACATCGGTTAGATGACTTAACCGATTTAATATGAGTCATTCTGAGTAAAAAAAAAATATTACACCGATTGTTTATAAGAACCGATGTAATATATTCTTTTTTACCCTATTTTGAAGCTCATGCTGTTCATTTGTGCGCAATATCACTCTGTCACATCATTGCCACGTCTGCAGCGTCAAATGTGTGTTACTCTCGATCTCGAGGATGTCAATATATTCAATAGTGCCATAACTTTCTTATTACTTAAGAGAGACTTTGACCCCTCTATTTTTTTTTACACATGTATGAATTAATATAATTTATTTTAATTTTAGTATATTTTATATGTTTGGTTCTCAAAAAATATTTACATCTATTTTGACATTTGTAAAATATTTTCTAAAGATCTGTCAATACTTTTGAATAGATTTGTCTTGTTCAAAGGGTTAAAATTGAGAATAAATAATAAACTGATTAAATATTAAATAACATAATTACATCATAAAAAATAAAAAATTGGTTAAATAGTTGAAATTTAAATAAATATAATCAAATATTAAAAAACTAATTTATTAAATAATTAACTAACTTTAGTAAAATTATTAAAAGATCAAATAAATTGAAATTTGAGATATTAAATCCATTTGTTAAAAAGTGTATTGATATAATTACAAAAACAAAGTTGGTGGATATCTATAAATATATAATTTTATATACTGTAAATTAAAAAGTATAAATGAAGATAGTATCTGTTCTCTCCTAGAAAGGCTTGTAACTGCTAGGGTTTGTATTACTTGTCGTTCATTCTCCAACTGTGTAGAGGATGGTAGTGGTGTAGAGACACGAGGGTGTTGGTAGTGTGGCAACCCAGCGCTGGTGGCGCGCGGTGGTTAGGGTTTATGCGTGGATGGTGCAGTAGGTGGCGGTGCTTGTGGTTGTTCTTTTTTAAATATTATAATCTGATATGTAGATGGATTTTGCAATCTTCAAGACCAATCAAGTAATCTTTCTTTTCAATTTGGACAATAATCATATCTTCTTAATACAAGGAATACAAGGAGTACGTGTTTTTTTTATCAGCAATACAAAAAGTACGTAGTTGAGACAAATGCATGTCACAAATATTAGTTACTGTCCAGTAAAGGTTTTCCTATGTCCTTCCATAGCAACAACCTTCTTAATTGGAATCACTCTATTTTCTTTCAAACAACTCAAGGTATTAAGAAATTTTTTTCTATAAAATTCTGAACTTATCTAAAATTAGATAGGTGATTTGTGTTTTTTTTAATGCACTAAAAAGAAATACATAGGTTTTGTGTGAAAAAAATATATAAAGTGGAGCCTCATTTTGAGGCAGAAATGTAGGTGTGATTCACTCTTCATTTTGGATTTGGATGGTACTAAAAGATAAAATACATTCATTTGATATAATTAAAAAATATATTTTTAATTTAAAATCTTAATATGTATTTTATTATATTAAAATTGGTTGTTAGGTAGAAATATTTTTTTTAGGAGTGTCAAATTATTCTTTTTTTGTGTGGCTTTTATGGCTTTCGTAAGCATGTGGCCTTTTCTTCTGTTTTTTATTTTATTTTCAATGTCTATGGAAATTTCTGCTTTCCAAATCTTTCTTTGGCAATTGCTTCCTGCACCATATCACTGCACCCAATCATAGGAGAAAAACCGAAAATGCCCCTAAAAAAGTGGGGTGCATATAAAATTATTCCAGATCCCCTTTTCCGGAATACAATAATCTCTTCCACATAAATTTTTCCAGAATGTATTATTTTCAGTTCTAGATTTTTTTATCCGGAATGCGATTTTGATTTTTTTTCTGGATTTTTATATCCGAAATACAAAAATCTCTTCCAGATTTATTTTTCCGGAATGCATTATTTTCAATTCTGGATTTTCATTTCCAGAATAAAGGGTAATTTTGGAATTTTGAAAATTATGTTGGGTGCAGGTTTAAATGTGTTGGGTGCAGGGAGCATTTGCCTCTTTCTTTTTTTTATTTCCTACAGTATCTATTTTGTAAAAATGTTCGGTCCAAGCATTTGGCCCAGTGCTTTTATTGTTTTACCATCACTTTTTTCATATACACACCATCAGTTCTTTAAAAGCCTGCCACCCCTTCCTGGCCATCATTTTTGCTATTTGGCACCTAATTTTTACATATACAAACACCAACAATTGTTTTGAAAGATACAAAAATAATAATAAATAAATAAACAAATAAATACATTTTTCTTAAAAGAAATAATTTTATGCAAATAAACTCATGCAAACCGGCTATACTATCGATATATAGTTTACACTATTTTTGCTTATTATATAATCCATGCATAGTTTTCCACGTTGTCTTATACTTTAAACATTGTTAGTTATAAATATGTAAAATCTACACAAATATAAAAACTTTAAAATTAAAAATATCAACACCAATATCTTTTGGACTTGTAAACACGAATATTTCATTATGAATGAAAATATATAGGATTAAGGTTAATTTTGTCGGATCCAAATAAAAATTTTAAAAATATTTTTTTTATTTTTTTTCACATATGCCTTTGTGTTTTTTTTTTTTAAAAAATAAACATTATAAAAAATCACATTTATTTCATATATTTAATTAAACACAATGTAGGGTGCTGACAACTTTTTTCGACCCTAAATTTGGTTGCAAACTTTTTTTTTTTTCCATAGTTTTTCATAACAAATTATGATGATAACTCTTTTTTTTTTCAAAGTTTTTTTCCACTCTCCCATTCTGATCCCAATTGAGACACATATGTTCTAATCACCTATTTCAACCTTGCACATTAAATTCATTTTAATTTTGGGCAATCAAGTATCTTTTGACAACACCTTTATTAAATTTACACAATTTAATCATTAGATAATATGATTTAATATCTTAAGTATTTAATTCAAGATATTCTAATAGTATTCATAAACAAAAACATGCCTTAACAATTTTGGTCGTGAAAAATAATGTTTAGTTTTACTGAATTAATATATATTTTTTTTAAATGTGTTGATCAGAAAGGAATACAAGATTTTTTGTATGATAAGAAGCTCAAACTTAGTTAAGTTATTAAATTATCTTTCCTCGTACAACTCCTAAATGAATTTTTTCAAAAGATCATACAATAAAAAATGAGAAGTTAGACAAAGTTTAATAACTAGATATAGATTCAATTCAAAATGCATCTCTTACAAAAAAAAATGTTGATTATTTAGTTTACTTATAATTAATTTGAGATATTCAAAGAAAAGAAAGGGATCATCAAAGAAGGAACAACATTTTTCTTCTCAAATTTTCTAGAAAACTTCGGTCAGAAGGAAATGTGGTAGATATTTCAAAGATGGGGAAGAGTCCAAGAGGCATTCATCTCAAGGAAACACAATTGGAAAGGGAATAGATTCATATTTGTACGGTTCTTGGGTGTTATGGAGGCAACAACACTTGAGAAAAGGTTGGATAACGTGTAGATAGGTAACATGAAGCTACACACAAACATACCAAAACATAGAAGATTTGAAGTTAAGGCAAAAAAAGGAAGACATATCAACGAGGGGAAGAGAAACATAGGGATTTGAAGGAGAAAAAAGCAACAACAAACCTATGCGCATAATGTGAAAGAAGGTTGCAAAGTTGGAAGAAATGACGAAATATGAATGGGAATAGAGACAAAAGTTAAAGAAGAAACATAAAGGCCTGAGGGAGAGCTACATTGGTAAAATGCATGACAGTAAGGACCTAAAATTCACAAGAGATAACTTAATTCTAGGTGATAAGGGATAGGTAATGATAAGATATCTTAAGACTAATTAGGCATTGCTAATAGGAGGAAGAAGGTATGATATCAAGAACAAAATAAAGGAGAACGAAGAATAACTAGCCACAATGTTCAAATCAATCACTTTATGGTCGAAAAAAGAAACAATGGGAAAAGAAATAGTGTGGACAAAGTGCAAGGGGTTACCACTGTCTTTTTGGAATGAGGAATATTTTAGCAAATCAGTTGCAATTATAGGAACACTTGTAGAAGCGGATGAGACAACAAAGATATGGGATTAACTGGAACTTGCAAGAATAAGAAGACAATTACCAATCGGAAGCGAGACCAACATGATATAAGGAAGATGAAATTCAATGGGGAAATATATTAAATAACATTAGAGGAAGAAAAAAAAAGTAGATGAAGGACACAAGTGCAAGTGTGGGAAATGTGGGGAAAAATAGGACGACAAAGAGTCATCCATGGGAGTATCAGAAATAGCTTCATCAAATAGCGAAAACTCAAGATACAACAATTATAAAGCACTAACTGACAAAATAAACTCAACAATCGAATCACTGAAAAATATCGTCAGAGAAGACAACGAATATCACTGAATAATTCAATGGGTTGAAACAAATATCTAGATACATCAAAGAGAAAATTCTAGGAGCATTAAAAGAAGGTTCAAAGAAAGAAGTAATACAAGACATGAAAAGGGAAATGGGTTAATAAATGTGATTCCAAAAATGCAAAGTGGGAGAGGAAAGTATGAAAAGTGGGTTGACAACCAAACCCAATAAATAACGAAGGAATACAGTGCAAAAAAACAAAATCAAGCCCAAACCGAAGTAAAACCCAAATTAATATTATACAAAATCATGTAAGACTAGGTAAAAGTCAACAAAGAGAAGAATTTGTGAAAAGTAAAGGCAAGTTAGGACAACATAAAAGGGATGAAGATGACAAAGGTGAGAAACAATACACTAAAGGAGACTCATAAACGATTATACATGAAGGAAAGTAAGACAAAGGGAAGGCGATTGCAGAAAAGGAAGAGAGTAAAGTAGAAGATGAAAACACAGAAGAGAACCATATAAAGTTGATCAACATCACAACAGTGGATCCAACAAGCTTTGAAGCAAAACAATACTTATTGAAGGGAGAATCCAACAAGACACACATACAAAAGAAGTGTAAGGATTAAACAAAAAAGCACCAAAACACACCAGAGATGAGCACAAAGGATAACAATTCATACGCTGAGAAACTTTATTTTAGATAGTGGTATAGATAATTGCAATAAAACTTGTTTTGTTTAATAATGGTTACAATGAAGTAATTAGGTTGTGGAATATAGGAAAAGAATTAGGGTTTATGTTTATTGGAGACGATGAAATAATAATCAACATATTAAAGGAGATGGAAGAGGTAGATCGAATTGTAAACAAAAGAAAAAAGAATGACAAAGAAAAATTCCTAAATGAAGATAGTAACCATGAATATAAGGTATGATACATAAGGAACCTAATTAAGAGAGAATGTATATAATTCACGTGCTTAAAAGTAGAAATAATTAAGGAAACATGCTACAAAATGTGGGGCAACAATAACATTGAATGAATTCATAATAATGCAGAACAAAGAGCGAAGCAAATCCTAAGTGTGTGGCAAAAAGAGTATTTTTTTTATAAAAAAAACTAATAATAGGGAAGAGGTTCATAATAATGAAAGTAAAGTGTAGAAATTAAGGTGTTTAGGTAGTTATAGGAAATGTATATTAGTCTTGTGAACTCAAAGACAACAAAAGATGTGGAAGAAAATTATCTTGATAAAAAGTACTGAAACATGCAAAAAAGTGGTGCTTGCTCGGGAACTTCAATGTTATTAGGAAAAGAAAGGAAAGAAAAGGGTATAAATACAATAGAAAAATTAGAAGGGTTTAATCTATTCATAGATAAAATGGAAGTCTTAGATAGACCTTTGATGGGAGGAAATTTACATGGTATAAAAAAAATGCATAAAAAAGTAGAACTGATAGAGTGTTAGTCTCTTAAAAATGGATAAATTAATGGAAGGGATGCAAACAGTATGTGTTAGATAGGAGTGTCTTAGACTAATGTGCATTAATAAAGAAGGAAAATACCATAGACTAGGGACCAAAATCGTTTAGAACACTAGATATATGGTAAATACAAAGAGAATTTAAGGATGGAATTAAAAAGTTGTGGGATTATAACACATAGAAAGGAGTAGGCATGGGATTATGGAAAGAGAAATTGAAAAACTGAAGGGATTATTAAAAATTTGGAATAAGATTAGAAAGTCATAAAAAGGATTAAAAAGTTGGATAAATTAGATAATAATAGTGAATTGGATGACGAAGGCAAGCTTGAGAAAAAGAAAATGATGGCAAAACTTAGGGATTTAGACTATAAGAAAGAATCAGTACAAAAAAACAAGCTATGTCAAAATGGATACATGATATTTTTGCAGATAGCTTGTGAAAGATAGTTTATGCATCCAATTTCGCATCCACATTGCTCATATAGATCTTTCCTTGACATGAAATTTGGAGCCCCTTGTGTTGTTGTAAGAATTGTTAGTGACAACTGGACCAGGTCAAATAAGGCTAGCTAATGTGGTTGTCAATCCTTTTTGTGTCTAGTAGAGTGTGCTAGAAGCAACACGACAAGTCTTGAAAAGAACAAATTTAAAGCCCTTGAACTTATCAATGACCTTCTTGATGACATTTGTATCCTTAATTTTGTCATAGGTTGTGCTCGAAGATATGCTATTTTTGCTTCCTTACCATCATTGTTGAATTAACATCTTGCGAATACTACAACTTTGGTTAAAGTTTGGTGGTTACTTTTTTTTAGTTTCACACTTTTAAATACAAGTTTTTTTTTATCATGTATCATATTTACATTTTCTTTTTCATCCTTATATGCTACTTATTAGTTACATTAAGAAAATAATAAGGATTTAAAGAGCCTTTTAAAAACATCCTCAAGAAGAAAATAATAAGGATTTAAAGAGCCTTTTAAAAACATCCTCACCTTCCTTGGACTTCTTTGAACAATGGTGTGGTGTTCCTTATAAAGAAACCACCTATCCTTAAGCATTGATGGAGAAGAAGCACCTAATGTTGTTTCTAGAAACACATAAACAACAAACATAGAAAGATAATGACCATCACTACAAGAAAATCATTAAATAGAAACCAATTTTAGAGATAAAAAATAATTAGTTGTTATATTATAAATTAGAGAACATTTTAGAAACTAAACAAATTATTGGTTTCTAAATTAGTTTCTATTATTGATAAATAGTTTCTAAATTGGTATCTAATTAGCTATTAGGTTTTAACTACCAATTATTTAGATTCTAAATTTGGTAGCTAATTAGATACTAATTTAGAAACTATTTATCAATAATAGAAACTAATTTAAAAACCAATAATTTTTTTAGTCCCTAAAATAGTCTCTAATTTAGTCAACATAGCAACCAATTATTTTTTATCTCAAAAATTGGTTTCTATTTAATGATTTTCTTGTAGTGCATATTACCAATTTGACGAGATTCAGTAACAATAATGATCCCTTTAAATTTTTTTAATTTATTAGATACTCAATATCAATAATTTTTAATTAAATACTCAAAAGAGGACAAAAACTCAATATATAACTTAAAATTTATTTAGGAATATATATATATATATATATATTTACATAACTTCCTTTTGTGTTAATGGAGATTGTCCTATACTTATATATATATATTCACTCGTCAAAATACAACCATAATGGTATAAAACAACAACAAAATAAAAAATATAATATAAATATTTAAAACATTTCATATTTATTAATATTCAAAGATAATCAAACACCTCCATTGCATACCCAAAGAACCATTCAAGTAGTTATAAGACTTGATGACTTCTAGGGAATTGTGTTAAGTTTAGACTAAGAGACTAACACCTATTTGATATATTTGGTATGTCTGGAAATCACACCCTCTCTAGTATATCTTATACTAGTAGCCATATACAACATGGTGATTCCCCTACACATCTTATCAAGTATCAACGACTCTTAACCTTGACTAAATGATAGAAAACCACTCTCACTACTTGATATCTTCATTTATATGACTTAGGTTTTTAGGAGACAATGACAAATCTTGACCAATAATTTTGGGGAGTCAAAATAATATACTCAAACTAAGCGTAATTTTGATGTCTACTTTTCTTACAAAGCCACTAGAATGCATTTTCCACACATCACAAGGTAGTGTGGCGAGTTCTCTTCCTCCCACACACGTATTACACCACCCCACCTTGCATATGAATAAATGATATAAAACAATTGACACTCCTTAATCACTAACAACATTGACCATTGTCTCTACTCTCGGAGAAAGAAGTGTCGGAAGCAACAAATCTGATAATAGAGTTGGAGATCAAGACATCCTCTCATCTCTATTAAGATGTGTCATTGCTAATAGAACTAAAATATATCATTTGGTTAAATTAATATTTACATTATACATCATCGTAATTAATAGTATCTTCATAATAACTATTATTTTTTCACATCATAGAACTTATCTCAACCAATCACTTTCTATATAATCTTATAAAACATAACATGATATTCATAGAAATGTTAAAATAATTTAAAACATTATGCAACACGCTCTTTAAATCATAAAAATTTCGTTGAGTGAATTTCTCAAAGAAAACATTGTCTAAAGGGCGAAAATAATTTTGTAGAGTAAGATTTAGGTAATTTCGCATTATCTTTATTTCGTTTAATGAAATTTTATGTGTGAAATTCATTTTGTTTGACAAAATACATACAATTGGAATTTTATTTTTAAAGCCTCTAATCCGTTGGAAAAATTTATATCCACTAAGTAGATTATGCAAGAAAAAAGTGCTCAAAACTGAACAATTAACCCCCTTAAAATCAACCCTATTATTTTCAATTCAAATCAAAACTAAGTTTCAATATTTTATATTAACATATATGCTCAACTAAGATCAACTTTTACCAATCAAATCATAATTTCATATACAAGATCATTTATCATCCAAATTTAAAATTCAAGTAAATTCTTAATAATACATCACCTTAAATAGAAAGCAAGTTATACTTAACCTTTCTATTAATTTTTTCTACTCTTATAATCTAATTCAAAATAAATGTTATTTTCCCTTATTTAACAACGTCTTACTACTCTTTAAGAAACTTACTCTTTAAAAAGGGAATAAGCTAATGATACTTAATCTTGTAATTTACTCCTAAAAAGTCAAATCTAACAAATAGACATATATATTTTTAATGATTTAGACCAACAAACATTTTTTTAATTAATCATATATGTAAAATAATACATAATTACGTGAATACAAAGAAAGAAACGTGAAATTCAAAGAAATGAGAAATTTACATTAATCAAAATTATTTTCAGTCTAGTTAGATATACTTTTACTTATCTCTTAGTTTGTAATTTTATGAAAGAAAAAAAGAAGATAATAGTTGAATATTTTTTAAGACAGTTAAAAAATTAAAAAAAATTGAATTTTTTTAATAATTCTTTTATAAAAAATAAACAATAGAATTATATTCGTTTTTATATATAACTTTTTTTTAACTGAAACCAGAAATCATTCTTCGTTAGCTTTAAATGTCATCTTTTAGTACTAAAATGAATGTCCTACAAATGGAGGTGAAATTCCCAATGTAAATTCATTCTTATTTTTATGGCATAAATTCTTAACTTCATATGCTAATTTATTATTATTATCATTGATATTTCATACTTTGATATAATAATATGGTTTAATATTATAATAAAAAAGATAATGTAATTTATTTGTTATTCTTTTATTATTTCTAAAAGAACGTATCGTCTAAGGCGTCTTAGAAAGTCAATTTTTTTGTATTAGATCGCTTATTTGGATTTATTGAACGAGACACGAAAAAAATTGTAATTAACTTGATCATATCGAAGAGTGGAATAATATATAATATAAAATCGACTATCTATTTATAATGCAAAAGTTATAATTATTTTAATATAAAATCTTTAAAGTTTGTATATTTTAAGTGATTCAGTACTATAACTACATATTCTTTTATTTTTTTTAAAAAATTTTGGTAGTTTTATTAAATCTCTTAATGATTTTTTTTATCAACAAAGAATAAATAAAATAAAATGAGACACTTCCGGGGTATCCCAACCCTTATACAAAACACTCAAAACAAATTTCCTAACACCCTAGCAAAACAGGATCCAACAAATAATACACAACAAACCAACCATAATAAACCACTACAAATAATCTCTATTAATGATTAATAAGTCTTATAATTGATTTTAGATAAGTTGTATTTCTTCTTAATAGAAGATTAGATTAATTAAAGATAGACAACTCCTAGTCTTAAGTTGTTATAAAATTCATACTAAGATAGACATGCATTTTATATAGAATGTATGGCATGTCAAACTACTACAAAGCAAGTTGGACTCAGAGAAGAAGAAAAGAAAGAAAATTGTTGAAATCTTGCAGAAAAAGGAAAAGAAACAACAAGTAAAGGAAAGATAAGAAAAAATCAATCTACTCAACGCATGAAAAATGACTCAACAGATGTCATGTGCTGAGCGGATAAAGGCCAAAAGGAACAAATAGATTAAAAGTATGAAGGGCTGAGCAAAATCACAAGGGTTGAGTGCACAAAATACTTCCCCATGAATAAAGTTCATATTCGCACAAAAGAAGGCTTGAAGCCAACCTGAGCCAAAATTAGGAAAATGTAGATTCACTTGAAGCCAATCCTAAGCTCAATAAGACTTCATTCATGGTCAAGAAAGGGATGTGTTGGGCTCAACTTGAAGTGAATCCCAAGCAAATTCCTACATATGTGAATTCTAAGAAGCCCAAAAGATTTTTGATTGGCCTGCGCTGAGCGAAAGCCAAATTTATTGAACCCACTAAATCCCCTTTTTAAAAATCTCGAAATAGAGACCTTAGGATCTCATTCAAAACACCGAGAAGAAAGGAAGAATAAGGGCTTAAAAACATTAGAGCTCAAAACCAAAGGCTCAAAGTGCCTAAGCTCAAGAGAGGTTGAGTTTTAGGGTCATATCAAGTCATCAAACTAAAACAAAACTCTAAAGTAAAGGGTCAAACGCCTAAGCTGACCAACAACATGAATAGATTCATGTTTTTTGTTCTTTAGTTTCTCATTCTTGAACGTTCACTTAAGATTTTACTATGAGTTGCTAAACTTATCCTGTTGGGATTGAAAAACAATGTGATATTTCTTAAGTTATTATTTTTTATGAATACATGTTTTTATTTAAGATTCAAGTTATGTGGGGTTGATAGTATGCTTAATGGTGCAAAACAATCATTGATGTCCTTGGAGCATGATTGAGATCGGAAGGCGAGTTCATATATCTAAACCTTATCAAACCAGACATATATCTCAATACCGCAAAGCGTAGAGTTGAGAATATGGTAAAGAATCTTAATGCGGAAATAATCTATAACAATGCAAAGAATTGATTGAGATATTTTATAGTTCTAAATGACCTCATATGGAAAATTGACTTAATTTGAACAAACATAGTATTTATAAATAAGAAATTCACAAAACTATTTCCTTCACAATGTAATAATTTTTTTGAGAATATAGAAGATGATATTTGTATGTCATACAAAATATTACATAAAAGTGTTTGTAATTTTAATCTTATAGAAAAGTTGTTTGAGAAAATTCCAATTTTCTTCTCTCAAAAGTTACATGGTAAATAATAAAATAGACTAAGAGTGTTTATTAATATAAATCTTGAGATGAAAAATTACGTTCAATTTAGATGTACGTTCTTATTTGTCCTTATATGAGTGCATTTATGCTAGAGTAAATTACCTTTTATTGTGTGATTCTTAATATTCTCTTTACCATATGAAAAGGAAAAAAGATGAAAGATGACTTTTATGGAATATATAGTATAAAATTATTAAGATAATAATACTTGTATATAAAATTATTAAGCTAATAATATTCTCAAGTTTTGTGCTATGTATCTTCTCAGTTTCTCTGCCATTATTTTCGTCCTTTCTGCAAGTCAATGGTCTTCTTTATTAATTTCTACCTGTATTCATCAACCCTCTTTTTGTCTTTTCTTCATACTTTATGACTAATAAGTGAAAAGTAAGAAAACTTCTAAAAGTACACACACAAAAGCACATTGAATCATAGAAGAATTTACACCACCCTTACTTCTTAGTTTCAATTAAATACTTATTCAAATAAAAAGTTTTCACTACAATAAAATAATAAAATTATGAAACAATTTTTAAAAACAAAAAATAATTAGTTGCTATAATGACTAAATTAGAAATCAGGACTAAATAAATTTTTGACTTCTAAATTAGTTTATATTATTGTTTCTAAATTAGTATCTAATTAACAACCAAAGTTTTTACTACCAAATTTAGAAAGAAATTTAGAAACTAAATAATTGGTAGTTAAAAACTTGGTAGCTAATTAGATATAAATTTATAAACTAATTAATAATAATAGAAACTAATTTAAAAACAAAAAATGTATAGTCTCTAATTTAGTCATTATAACAATTAATTATTTTGGTCTCTAAAAATTGATTTCTATTTGATGATTTTCTTGTAGTGCTCGCATTACATCTCCATAGTTTCTTCTCCAATCTCATATTTTTTAAAATATCAAAATTTTACATTTCAAATTTTACAATTCAAAAATACAAATTTTGTATTATATATTTTAAAATCTAAAATATAAATTTATATTATAGATTATAAAATTTAAAATACAAAATTTGTAACAAGTTTTAAAATATAGAATACAAAGTATTATAGATTTTGCAATCCAAATATAAATTCTAATTTATATTTTATATTATAGAATCAATAATATATTATATTTCAAATTTTATCATCCGAAAAATATTTTTATATTCTAAATTTTATAATCTAAAATACAAATTTATATTTTACTTTTTATAATTTAAAATACATTAAATTCATTTTACTATAATTGAATAATCAGGAAAGTGTCTTTATTACACCATCTAAAATTTAAGAAAAACAAACGAACTATATGAAGAGTTTGGCAAATTAGAGTGACATTCTAAAAGTTGTTGGGTATTTTCAAAACTATGACTACCACAAGGTTCAGTTATCTTCTGTCAAATTTTTTTTTTTTTTTTTTTTTTTTTTTTTACAAAAAAAAAAAATTATATTAATATGTTTAAAATTTGTTATCCACAACCTTTATAAAACTAAAAAACTTTTTTTATTTTTTCTCTCAACAGTCCCAAAAAAAAAAAA
>Ga0123342_1005578_pt1 | contig 18107 bp, 16 predicted proteins | sample Turbeawhitnodule_FD_89960 | JGI IMG/M metagenome (GOLD analysis project Ga0123342, IMG submission 89960) | Root nodule microbial communities of legume samples collected from Mexico - Turtle bean Mexico white nodule | ecosystem: Host-associated > Plants > Roots > Nodule | place: Mexico: Nepantla...
GAGAAAACAATCTACCACTACTTCCTAATTCCTTAAACTTGCTCCTTGTAAGCCTTTGAGGTAGGTTAATGACTTCTTGAGCTTCTTCAACTTCGGCCTCTACCTCCTTTTGTCCTTGATCTTTGGCCTCTATCTCTTCTTGATCTTGATCTCCATCATCTCTCAATGGGTTTTATTGGAACCAAAGTGACCTTTCATTTTTTTTGGGTGAGAGGACATGTCGCCTTAGAAACATGTCATGTTTTTGCAAGAAGGTTCTTCAACACTCTTTTCACTTTCAAAGGATTTTGTGAAGCGATTTGACTAACTTATATAAAAGAGATTTTCCCTTTCATTTTTACCTTTCACTTCCATTTGCTTTTGAGATCTCTGGTGTTTGTGGTGTTGCTTTTCCTTTTGTGTCTTGCTTCCCTTCCATTTCTTTCGCATAAAAGGTTCTTGGGCTTCTATTCTTTAGGTACGTATCAATGTCTTCCCCTTCTTCTTCATCCTTTGTATCTTTTTTTTCAAGTGGGAATAGCCCTCTGGTAAATAAGAATGTTGATTCTGTAGGTTTAAATTCCTTGCCAAGTCATTTTGACTCATTTTTTTGTCCAAAATGACTCCTTAGGAGTTGAAGTAAATCACTATGCTTTAGTGTTTACTTCTAAAGCGAAAGTTGGAGATTTCATCTCCTCCTTCCATATCTGCTTTGACTCCTTGGTCGACTTTGTTTCAACCAAACCTTGTTCTTCCTCGGATCGAGTCTTCATGAAACCTCCCTGTGACGATGAGGATTTCACCTTTGTTTACAAACATTTTTTCAAAGAGCTTTATATTTCTTTTCCCTTATCTGCCTTTGAGAGTTGTATGTTCATAGTAATGAAAGTGGCGCCTAGCCAACTTCATCTGAAAAACTATACATTTTTAAGAGTCTTTCAAGTTTTATGTCACCATTTTCACATTAAACTAACTACCAACACCTTTGTGTATTTTTACCAATTAAAACATGGGGCAGAAGTTGGTTGGGTGTGAAAGTTAATTGATAATTATTTATCTTCGTTGGTTCAAAGTTAACCAAATTTAATGAGTTCAGTTGGTTCAAAGTTAGCTGATTACAATCACTTACCTGGTTCAAAGCTAACCGATTACAATCACTTACTTGGTTCAAAGTTCATCGATTACAATTTATTTAATTAGGCTCGAAGTCAGTTGATTATATTTTTCATGACTTTTTAAAGTGCAAAGAAATAATTACTATAATTTCGATGAAGAACGGAATCCAATTTCGTTAAAAGAATTCAATGACTAAAAATATATTTAACCCTTATTAATTTAATTATTTATTAGTTCTTTTAAATAACAAGTCATGTCTCTCTCACATAAGACATTGACATTTGAAAGTGTACCTACCCTGTATAGAGAAAATATACATTATCGATTTGTTACGACACAATCAACTTAGTAAGCAAGTACTTAATATGATTATCAAGCAATGAATACTTTTTATTGAGCTTAACGAAAATTAATGGCTATAATAGCCCTTTTAATATTTTAACAATGACATGATCATCAAAGATCTATATAAACAAGCATTTCTCAGGGAGTATGCACTGAATTATTCATACTCTGTTCTTTATACCATTGCATTCATACTTGAGCATTATTACTAACTTAAGCATCTGACAGTCTTTTGCAGGTGAATCTTCCTCTTTTCTTTGTCACCGATCAAAACAACAATGCTCAAAGGAAATCATCCATTTTCCACCTCAGAACTCCTTTGGCCCATTTTCGATAAGAACATTTAGTGCTCACTATGGGGTCTGAGTAAAACTTTTCCCATTACCACCACACCCCTAAACACATTGCACCAACATGAACTCTTTACTAAACAACACAACGATTTCCCAACTCAAAGCTCTACTTCGGAGAAATGAGGAGAATATGCAGAAATCGAAGGAAAAGTGATGGAACACTGAAAGATAGTGCCACGATTGAGCTAGCCCAACCTTCTAGAAGGATGACCAAGAGCATGATACAGAACCTAGGGCTATCTCAATCGTGGCGGTCAGGATCAGTCCACAGTCAGTGCATCAAAGTCTATCATTCCTTAAAGGATTAGCAGGAGCAAATCCCACATGATTGGAGCTTAGCATCAACGAGTTTCGTTGTTTTTAATTTCAGTAGATTAGGGGGTACTTAGCATAAATTGGGCTTGAGTCAAGCCCAACTCTCCCTAGCTTTGACCGCCCCTTTGCTCACTCTTTTTACCTAAATTCTAGAAGTTTTTCCTTAGCTTGGGCGACACACTTGGTTAACCTAGTTTCTAGAAGGCTTCTTGCCTTTTCCGCCCCTCCTTTTACTCTTGCCCACCAAAGCACCCACTCCTATAAATAGGGTGTCTTGACTCATCTATTGACACATTGAATTTTGAAAGTAAAGAAACTCTGCTTGAGTGAAATTGTGAGTGCTCTCATATTTTGGGTCTTATCTTGAGTAGAGGATACTTCAAGTGGCAACTCCTCACCACTCATATTGGAATTCCCTCACCTTCTAAGTGGCGTGATCATCCAATTCATTCCCCATAAGCTCCCTTATCTATTCTCTTTTCCTTTTCTTTATTACTCCTTCATCTTTATATTCTTGTTGTCTTCTTTTATCGTTTGGTTTTTACTTCATTCCTTGTTTCATTTTGTTCATTTAATTTTGCAAGTCATCATCATCGTCACTCTATAATTGTGTTTTATCTTTTTCTCTCTAGAAGAGAACCTTCACATTTACTTAACCACTTTGTTAAGTTCATGTTCAGTGGAAATATTCTTTGAGCTTATCACCATATCTGCTAATACAAAATCCATAAACAAAAGTGCAACCCCTAAAATGTGCAATCCTAAAATTAACTTACATCATGTAGTAATCAAACATGGTTTAATTGTGCTTATCTTTTCTGAGTTGATTTTATGCTTTACAATTCCATCACATTTCAATTATATCTTTATCTTTCAACAATTTCAATTCCGCTTTACAATTCAGAACATGTTTTCCATTTTTCTTCTTCCTCTTATTGTCCATCTTTCTCTCATGTTAATTTTGTTGATTTTACAGGGACACTTTTAACCCTAGAAAAAAAAATCTACATTCTTTTAACCCCAAACAGGTTCAAGAGGATACAAAACTTGGTCCCGACAATCTTCAACCTCACACAAAATAAATCATATACCCATTTTACCTTAACATAGACAATATTTTGCATGTCTATGTCCCCTAATCGAGGTAATTCTTCGTCCTCTTATAGTTCTTCTTCTTATACATTGTTTTCTCCATTTCCCTTGGTGTTCCATTTACCAACTTTAGGTAATAAGACCCATCATAAAGGTACCATACATAATCATTTGTTTGTTTTCGGTTTCTACATCCATCAACTTCAATTCTTCTACATTTTTCTTATGTTTACTGTATTTTTCAAGTGGATTCATGAACCCGGAGAAACTTCAAGCCATTTTCCGCACATAAGGTGGCACTTTAAGCTGGATTTGAGGACATATCCTTTTTTAAGGGAGGGAGCTTGATGGGGGACCATCCAAAGTCACCATACACAAGAATAAAAGACAAATGAACTGTTTGTATCAATAATACAAATAACTTGTATAAGATTTATATCTACTTTTATCTAGAGTATTTTATAAATGAAATAAGGATACTCTAGAAACCCTAACTTGTCACACAAGTAAGGGCTTCTAGAGCACCTTAAAATAACACATACAGTTCCTTAAGCCACCATACTCACTATACTTAAGTTTACTTAACTAGAGTTATGGTAACTTAAGGAGCAAGCTACCTTCATCTATAAATACTCTCAAATTCACTCATGTATTCAAATTTGCAATTAATTGAATGAAGTATTCTGAAATGAAATTCATTCTCTCCCAAATCTCTCTTTGCTAGTGAGCCTTTTTTGGCCTAGTGAGCCTCTTTTGGCCTAGTGAACCTTGGAAAGTTGGCCATCCCTCTTTCCCCTTCATTGCACCTTCAACCACCGAACCCTAACACCTTTATTACCATTCAGTGCTCCTATCTTCAAATCCTTATGCTACCTTGCTCCATTCAACTCCACAATCAAGAACTTGGATTGCAACACTTGTCATTTACAATTCCGCTTTTTATTCATTAAGTAGTTTAAATTATGCTTTTGAATTTTTTGTGTCAATTTTTTTTCTTTCCTTACCTATTCTGCTTGAGTATTTTTTTTCTTAGTGTTTTAGGATTCTTTCATCTATTTTACTTATGTTAACTCTAATTGTGAAGAACTAAAAATAATTAGACTTTGTTTAAGTGGTAGTTGATTTAGTTCCAAACAAATAAATCAAGTGATCATATGAATTAAATCCCAACCATTTTCAAAAATTGAAAGTGAATTAAAAATATGCATGCCTAGAATATGAGCATTTTGAATCCATGAAACCAAAAACAAAGACAAAAACAGTTTGAGGCAATTCACATTTCAAGTTTAAACTGCTAAAGAGGATTCTTTTTGTGTGGCAAATTGTTTTCATATTTGTGGAATTTTACCATTCTTGCTTTTACAATTTCTAAGAAAATTAAAACTCTATAGTTAAGAGTCTAAGTTTCTTGGAGTCTTAAAAGTTCTTTTCTTGATTGTCTTGTTTAAGTTTTGTCATCATCTTTATTCCATTTTGGTTTAGCTTTCTTTCTTTCGCCTTTTCTTGATTGTCTAAAAAAATTTCTTTCAAGTTTTGTGGAATCCTTGTTTGGGTGGGTGAAAAGAGTTTTGACCTCTTTCACTTGAAGTGTTGTTGCTGAGTATAGACCCTTTGACAAACATTGAAAACCTTCCTTGGGTGAATTTAAATTTTTCCATCCTTTTTACAAAAAAAAAAAAAAAAAAAAAAACTGAGTGATACAAGTGAGTGGGTGCAATAATTGTTGTTTTAAACTAATTGTTTGAATTTTCTTGTGCAACATTATGGCTCATTTATCTTCAGAAGAATCTTCCAAACCACCTCCTCCTTAAAAGGCACACCTTTTGGTGGAACTTGAAGAGACCAAGAGAAATTTGGCACAAAAGGAAGAAGTCATGAGATAGGATGCAAAGAAAGACAAGCCCTAAACCCTAAAAAGATTAGAAGATACCTAAGAAAGACAAGCCCAAGAAAGGAGCTGGGAGCCTAGAAGAGCTACAAGGTATCATGCACTATGAAAGTCAAGAAGAATAAGAAGAAGAATATTGCAGAGTGCAACATTTTGAAGCTAGGCGACATCAACTCCCACATCAACACCCAAAGAAGACCATTCCCTTTGTAAAATTACATAGTTTAAATGGGGCTAGTGACCCAAATGTGTATCTAGGATGGGAAGCTAAAGTATAACAAATATTTAATGTGTATGAGTTCGAAGAGGACCAAAAGGTTAAGTTAGCTTCCCTAAAATTTTAAGAGTATAGATGAATACTTCAAGGATTTATAAACTATTTTGACCAAAATTAATATGCATGATAGTGAGGAATCAAAGATAGTTAGGTTTGTGAGTGGTTTAAGGAGAGAAATTCAAGATATTGTAGAATTATATGAGTATTCTTCTTTATAAAAATTGGTTCACCTAGCCATAAAGGTGGAATCACAAAAGAAAACATCTTTAAAAAATGCTCATAATGATGGCTTCTATAATTCTTCTTAGAATGACAAAAACAAACATTCAACTAAGACTTTTCCTTCCAATTTCTCAAAAGAAACCACTTCCCAACATAGAGTTTCTAAGGAACATCCTTCCACCTTTACCCCTAAGTCACCCACCAAAACCTCAAGTAGAAAATGTTTCAAATGTTTAGGTTTTGGGCACATAGCTACCAATTGTAATAAGTGAGCATAGTTCCCAATCTTCAAGGTCTAGCTCTCCTACCTCTTCAAAAAGCCAAAGTGAGGAAGAATATGAGATACCTTGCGAAGGTGATTTGTTAGTAGTAAGACGCATGTTGGGACAACTTCAAAAACCTTTTGATGAAAGTCAAAGGCAAAATTATGATCCTTAATAATAGATGGGGTAGTTGCACAAATGTGGCAAGTACAAGAGTGGTGGACAAACTTGGATTACCCACAATCTCTCATACAAAGCCCTACAAATTACTATGGCTTAGTGAAGAGGGAGAACTGGTTGTTAATAAACAAGTTCTCATAGCTTTCTCCATTCGAAAATATAAGGATGAGGTCTTATGTGATAGTGTGCCAATGGAACCAACCCATATTCTATTAGGAAGGCAATGGCAATATGATAGAAAAGTTGTACATGATGGCCTTACTAATAAAATCTCTTTCAACTTCCAAGGGCATAAGGTCATATTAAAATCTCTCTCTCCAAAAGAGGTGAATGAAGACCAAATAAAAATGAAAGAGAAGAGAGAAAATGAAAAGAAAAACAAAAATAAGAGTGTAAAAACAAGTTTTCTCATCTTCTCCAAAGAGGTTAAAAAGGTAATGTTAGCTCGCAAGACAATTTTTATAGCTTATCCTAAGAAATGCCTAAAAATAGAGTTGGGTCTAGATAGTTCTAAATGCTTGTAACCTTTGTTAAAGAAATTCCAAGATGTGTTCCAAGAGCCTCCCAAAGTTCTTCTTTCATCATCTCTTCCATTTATCCATTTCCATTCCATTATATAACATGTTCTTAGTTTTGCTTCTTTGAATTTCAATTCGGTCTTCTCTTTGTTCCTTTATGTTTGTTCAATTTCGCACCATATTTGTCATCATTCTCACCATATAATTGTGTTTTCCTTTTGCTTTTGTGAAATGAACCTTCACATCTACTTAACCACTTGGTAAAGTTAATGTCTAGTGGGTATTTTCCTTAGGTTTTCACTCTTTAATTGTCTTAAAACCTCAATCATAAATATTAAAGTGTCACCTAATGATCAATCCTAAAATCAACTCACATCATGTGGTTATCAGAGCTTAGGTTCTTATGCTTAATTTGCTTGAGTTGATTTGGCACTTTACAATTTCTTTACATTCTAGCACCTTTACTTTTTGTCTTTAAATTCAAGTATCTTTACTTTCTTGTCTTTAAATTCAAGTACCTTTAAATTATTGTCATTATTTTCTTGCTTTTTATTTTCCAGCACCTTATTTCTTGCAGAATTTTTTTCGGCCTTTCTTTATGTTCATAGCATTTTCGTTTTGAATATGTTGCTTGTTAAATTGATCTTGCCTTTTACTTTGAGTCTTATGTTCATTAGTGTTCTAGGTGTCCTTTTTTGCTTCTACTATCTTGCTTTTAATTGTGGAGTTTACAAATTAATTAGAAACTTGTTTTAGTAGAAATTGATTTAAAGTTCCAAACACATGATTTCAAGTGTTCAATTATATTGAATCCAACCAAAAAAAATATTTTGTGAAAATTGAAAGTTCTTGCAAATTTTCATGATGCAAGCTATGTTCATTCTTTTCCATATGACACATTAGTATAAAAAAAAAACAGCAAGCAAAACAGTAGCGTCAAAAGCCAAAACAGCAAAGAAATTTCAAAGACATTTTTGGTTATCACTTTGTAAAGAAAATCATTTTTCAAAAATATGGATTCAATTTGATTGGCAAATTGTTTTCAACTTTGTGGAATTTTTTATCCTTTTGCTTTAGCATATTTTTAATAACAAAAGTTTCATAGTTAAAAGTTTAGTGAGTTTCTTAGAGTCTTCTTTTTTGTTTTTCTTGCTTGTCATCTTTTTCAAAGTTTTGTCATATCTCTTAATTCAAATTTGGTTTAGCCTTTTCTTGTTTAAGTTTTTCTTGTTTGTCTTTTCTTTCTTTCTTCAAGTTTTGTGGTGAATTACCTTGAGCAAGTGTTGAGGCTTTGACCTTTTTCACTTAAGATTTTTCAACCACATGCAAGACCTTGGTTAAGGGAAGAAAATTGTTCTTTGAGTGGTTGAGTGTTTTTGTTCCAATTGCTGCAAGCTTTACCTTCTTCCTAACTTCTTTTCTTTAATTGTTTGTACTTGTGTTTCTTTTTTGTTTTTTGTTATGGCTCATATTTCAAGTGGAGAATCATCTAAGCCCTAATCTTCCCAAAAAGAAATTCTTATGGGAGAATTGGCGGCGGCCAAAAGAACTATAGCCCAAAAAGATGAAGAGATGAGGCAAACGGAGGAAAGACTCCAAAGGCTAGAACTGGCCTATGAATGACCCCAAAGAGGAAGACGACATCATCAAATGCATGATTCAAGAAGCTATCAAAATTATGGTGGCCATGAAGAAGAAGACGAATGGAAAAGGCATCCTTTTGAAGATAGACGCCAAAATGTGGCAAGGCCTTTTTTACCATATGTAAAATTGCCTAGTTTTAGTGAAGAAAGTGATCCCAATGTTTATTTAGGATGGAAGACTAAGGTAGAACAAATTTTTAATGTGCATGAGGTCCAAGATGACCAAAAGGTTAAACTAGCCTCCTTAGAATTTTTGGACTATGCCATGCAATGGTGGCACAAACTTGTAATGGACATTGGTTTAAACAATAGGTCAGTCGTGGTCTCTTGGGAGGATTTGAAAGAATGCATGTGCGCTAGATTTGTGCCTCCACACTATAGGAAAGTTCTCTTGTTGAAGCTCCAACGACTTCAACAAGGAACACAAAGTGTGGATGCTTATTTTAAGGAACTTGAAACAACCTTAACAAAAGTTGACATGCATGAAAGTGAGGAATCAAAGATGGCTAGATTTCTAAGTCGCCTAAGAAGGGATATCCAAGATATGGTAGAACTCTATGAGTATACCTCTTTAGAAAAGTTGGTTCACCTTGCCATCAAGGTAGAATCACAAATTTCAAAGAAAAACTCTTTTCAAAAATCTCATAATGATGGCTTTTACCACTCTTCTTGAAAAAACAAAAACAAAACTTTTTCAACTTTATCCTCCAATTTCAAAGAGTCCACTTACAAACCTAGAGATTCTAGACCTTCACCTTCCACTCCTAAATCCCCAACTAAAACCTCAAGTAGAAAATGCTTTAAATGTTTAGGTTTTGGTCACATTGCTTCAAATTGTCCCTCTAAACGTAATATGATGGTGCATGAAGGGGTAGTTCTAAGTGACCATAGTTCACAAAGATATAGGTCTCCCAATCCCTCTAGATCCCCAAGTGAAGAAGAGAGTGAGAGTCCATGTGAAGGCGACTTATTAGTAGTGAGGCAAATGCTAGGCCAAGTTTTGAAACCCTTTGATGAAAGTCAAAGAGAAAATATTTTCCATACTAGATGTCTCATTAATAATAAGTTGTGTTCTTTAATAGTGGATGGGGGGAGTTGTGCGAATGTGGCTAGCACAAGAGTAGTAGATAAACTTGGCTTGTCTACTATTTCTCATGCCAAGCCTTATAAGCTTCAATGATTAAGTAAAGAAGGGGAGATCATAGTTAATAAGCAAGTCCTCATAGCCTTTTCTATTGGCAAATACAAGGATGAGGTCTTGTGTGATGTTGTACCTATGGAAGCTACTCATATTCTTTTAGGTAGGCCATGACATTATGATAGAAAAACTCTTCATGACGGTCTTACCAACAAAATTTCTTTTAACTGCCATGGGCATAAGGTCACACTAAAATCTCTCTCACCAAAGGAATTCCGTGAGGACCAACTTAAAATGAAAGAAAAGAGAGAGAAAGAAAAAGAAAAAAAGAATTCTAAGAGAAGCCTTCTCATTTAAAGATGTTTTTCAAGACCCCCCAAAAGGATTACCTTCTTTAAGGGGCATTGAACACCAAATAGATTTCATACCTGGTGCTTCTTTACCAAATAGACCTGCATATAGGACCAATCCAACCGAGGCCAAAGAAATTCAACAAGTAGATGAATTAATAGCTAAGGGGTAGGTGCAAGATAGCATGAGTCCATGTGCTATGCATGTGATTCTTGTCCCTAAAAAGGATGGGAGTTGGAGGATGTTTACGAATTGTTGCGCAATAAACAACATAACCATCAAGTATAGGCATCCCATTCTTAGATTAGACGACTTGTTGGATGAATTACATGGGTCTAAAATATTTACCAAAATTGATCTTAAGAGTGGTTATAACCAAATCTGGATTAAACCGGGATGAATGGAAAACCGCCTTTAAGACCAAATTTGGTTTATAGGAGTGGTTAGTCATGCCTTTTGGTTTGACTAATGCTTCAAGTACCTTCATGCGACTCATGCACCATGTTTTAAGGCCTTTCATTGGCAAGTTTGTAATGGTCTATTTTGATGACATTCTTATTTATAGTTTGTCTTTAGAGGATCATGAGGAGCATGTTAGGCAAGTGTTAAAAACCCTTAGGAATGAGAGTTTGTATGCTAATCATGCTAAGTGTATGTTTGCACTAAATCATATAGACTTCCTAGGGTTTGTTGTGAGTTCCAAAGGGGTGCATGTAGACAAGGAAAAGGTTGCAACAATTCAACATTAGCCAACACCCACCAATGTTAGTGAGGTACGAAGTTTCCATGGACTTGCTAGTTTCTATAGACAGTTTGTGAAAGACTTTAGTACCATTTTCGCACCTCTAAATGTCATAGTAAAGAAAGATGTGGTGTTTAAATGGGGACAAGACCAAATTCAAGCTTTTGAAACTTTGAAAGAAAAATTGACTAAGGCCCCTATTTTAGCCCTTCCTAACTTTGCTAAGACATTTGAAATTGAATTTGATTCCTCCAACATAGGCATTGGGGTTGTCCTTCTTCAAGAGGGCCACCCCATAGCTTATTTTAGAGATAAACTCAAGGGGAGTCATCTAAACTACTCCACCTATGATAAGGAACTGTATGCTCTTGTTAGAGCCTTGCAAAATTGGCAACACTACCTTTTTTCCAAAGGAGTTTGTGATACATAGTGATCATGAATCCCTTAAATATTTGAAAGGCCAAAGCAAGCTTAATAAGAGACATGCTAAGTGGGTGGAGTTCATTCAGCAATTTCCTTATGTGATCAAACATAAGCAACGAAAAATAAATGTGGTTGTGGATGCTCTTTCAATAAGGTATTCCTTGCTAAATGTTTTGGATGTTCAATACTTAGGTTTTGATCACATAAAGGAAATCTATAAAGATGACCTTGATTTCTCTCTCATCTATCAAAAGTGCTTAAAAGGAGGGCACAAAGACTTTTTCATCCATAATGGTTTTCTTTTCAAAGGAAAAAGACTTTGTGTTCCCCAATGGTCTTTACGACAATCTCTTGTTAGAGAGGCACATGAGGGTGGTCTTATGGGACACTTTGGGGTAGCTAAAACTTTAGATACTTTGCATGAACATTTATTTTGACCACACATGCGCAAATCCGTACATAGCTTATGTGACAAATGCATAACATGTAGGAAGGCTAAATCTAAAGTGCAACCCCATGGTTTATATACCCCTTTTCCCATCCCAACTATGCCTTGGGTAGACATCTCCATGGATTCTATCTTAGGTCTTCCCAAGACATCAAAGGGTATGGACTTTATCTTTGTGGTAGTGGACCGCTTTTCTAAAATGGCTCACTTTATTCCATGCCACAAAGTAGATGATGCTTGTTTTATTGCAAATCTCTTCTTTAAGGAAGTAGTTCGTTTGCAAGGGCTTCCTAGGAGTATTTTATCCGACAGAGATTCAAAGTTCTTAAGTCACTTTTTGAGGACTTTGTGGGGAAAACTTGGAACTAAACTCTTGTTTTCTACTACTTGTCATCCCCAAACTGATGGTCAAACAAAAGTGGTTAATAGAACTTTGGGTCAAATGTTAAGGTGCCTTATTTTCGGGAACCCAAGGGTGTGAGAGAATTTACTACCTCATATTGAGTTTGCTTATAATAGAGTAGTAAATTCTACTACTGCCCACACCTTTTTTGAGGTTGTCTATGGATTCAATCCCCTCACACCTCTTGACCTCCTTCCTATTCCTGTACTTGATGAGGTGTTGTGCAAAAATGGTTTTGAGAAAGCTTCTTTTATTAAAGACTTGCACCACCACATCAAGCAGCAAATTGAAAGCAAGGTAGGTGAGTATGTTGAGCATGCCAACAAAGGGCGCAAGATCTTTGAACCTGGGGATTGGGTTTGGCTACACTTGAGAAAGGATAAATTACCTACTCATAGGAAGTCCAAACTTATGCCACGTGATGATGGTTCTTTTCAGGTAATCAAAAGGATTAATTACAATGCCTATGAGTTGGATCTGCCTGATACGTACTTAGGTAGTCATTCTTTTAATATCAATGATCTAACTCCCTTCTCTGCAGGTCTTCCAAATTCGTTGACGAATTCCGTCCCACCCAGGGAACATGATGAGGCCCAAGGAGAGAGGGCGCCTACCCATGATGAAGACCAAGCCCAACCCATGACCTCAACACCCACCATACCTCAAAGGATTACTAGGAGCAGAGCAGAGACTCTGGGTGTTGAGCATCAATTGGTCTCTCTTTTTGTAATTTCCGTAGAGTAGGTTTATATAGCATAATTAGGAGGTGAAGACATAAGAATGGGCCTATGATATGTCCATTAGGGTAGGAAGGAAACCCTACCTTCTAGAATAGGTTGAATGGTGCGGCATTGACCAAGGTCAACACCCTAGCCGCACCATATTTTGTTCTTTCCCCTTCTACCCTCTTTTCTTCTTTTCCATGGCTCCTAAATCTTTAAATTGGAGGTCTCCCCCTTTGTAAACACAAGTTTAAATTATAGTAAAGAAATTCTACACAATTTTTGTGTGAGTAATGAGTGAGTGTTTTGGTCTTATCTTGTGAGATATGAAGCTCTCAAGAGGTGACCTCCTTTCACTCATCTTGGTGATTCCATCCCATCAAGTGGCGTGATTCCTCATTGCTTCACCATCCCTAAGTTCTTCTTTCATCATCTCTTCCATTTATCCATTTCCATTCCATTATATCTTAAACATGTTCTTAGTTTTGCTTTTTTGAATTTCAATTTGGTCTTCTCTTTGTTCCTTTATTGTTTGTTCAATTTCGCACCATATTTGTCATCATTCTCACCATATAATTGTGTTTTCTTTTTGTCTTTGTTAAATGAACATTCACATCTACTTAACCACTTGGTTAAGTTAATGTCCAATGAGGATTTTCCTTAGGTTTTCACTCTTTAATTGTTTTAAAACCTCAATCATAAATATTAAAGTGTCACCTAATGATCAAACATAAAATCAACTCACATTAAGTATACACTAGATTATTCACACTATACACTTTATACAAATGTACTCATACTTGAACATTCTTACTAACTTTAAGCATCGGAGAGTCATTTGCCCTCTCTTTGTGACCGATCAACACAATAAGAGTGGGCAAAAAATTCAATATGTCAAATCCAATCATAATTATCCAAATCCATATCACTTTAAGTCCATTTAAATAAATTTATTTTAAATTCAAATCCATATTTTTGGATTTTAAATCCAATCCCCATAACTAAATTTGGATTGGATATAAATTGAATAACTTTTTGAATTTTAAAAATTTAAAATAAGATTTGTTTTATAAATAAAAGATTTCATGTTAGGCATCACTATACAACTTAACATCTCAGTTATGCTGACACCTCAAGTAATAACAATAATTTATTATCACATGAAAAAAAATATTATTAAAAAAGAAAAAAAATACAAAAATATGGAGGAACTAGACAAAAACGATACATAGGTAAACTATATCTATTTATAAAGAATTCTAAGAACCGATTAGATGGTAGCCCATTATACTAATGAAAAAATTCTCTATGAATAAATCTTAAATATCCTAAATAAGATTTTTTTTACTAAATATACTATTTTAAATATTTTTACTACAGATAAAATATATATGGAAAATAATAAGTTTCATGATATTTTTTTATTTAACGACTCTTTCTCTTATTTTATATTTTTCATAAATTTAATTGATGAATAATAGGTATTAAAAAGAATGTATTACTAACAACACTTTATAATTTCTTTACTTTTTTGGTATATTTTATTTTACAAAATTATCAAAATTAATATTTTTTAAAAACATAATATGTGAAATCTTATTATAAAACAAAAACTTTAATATAGAAAACATGTTCCAAAATACGACAAATACTGGATATAAAAGTAGTGGTTTGAATTTTTTTTTAAAAGATAAGTAATTTACAAAATTACCTATATTCTATATATATATATATATATATATATTATTTATTTATTTATTTTCTTAATTTTCTCAAAAATATTCTGAAAAGTAAGGAAAACCAACACTTGCATAACAGAAGAAAAACATATCCGCTGAAAAAGTATAAAATATATTATAAATATAGATTTGCCTGACACCAGTGTTTGTATATCCAAAGAAAATTTACAAACATTTAATTATCTAAATAAGAATATAATAAATTTTAAATATAAAATATAACAGTGATATACCAAGCACCTAAAGTAAATATCTTACATGTTGACATTTATAAATTATAAGTGATATAATTAAAATAAATAAATGATACTATATAAGTTAACAGTATAAAAGTCATACTAATTATATTTTTTATCAATTAATAATATAAATTTTTACACTAATATTTAGGGGCGGCAAAGTGGGACGGCCATGCGGACCGGCCCGCGGTAAAAAACGCGGGGCGGGCTAACGTTTTCAACCCACTGATCCGCATTAGCCCGCCCCGCATAACCTGCGGTCCGCGCGGGCCAACAGCGGGGCGGGGCAGGCTGGCCCGCTAGCCTGCAAAAAAAAAATAATAATAATTGACTTGACTTGCTAGAATATAACTTTCTCTGTTCATCAATTCTTAACATTTATTCTATAGTGGTTCATTACATTACAACACTAAGGGTTCTAATTAAATCTAGTGTGATTAAACTATTTTTTACAAAATTTGAAGGTTCTTTTAAGTGATCATCCCTTTATATTGAGACAATGATTTAACAAGACATACAATTTATATTTTATAAATTTTCTCTATTAAGTAACTGATATAGACATATACATAAATTTTATATCCTGAATTCTTTGTTGCATTTGTTCTAAGCTTGGTTTCATGAACATTGGTTTCCAACCTCTCAATAGGATTAGACAATAAACTTCTAAAAAGAATATAATAAATCATTTTTGCAATCTTTTTTTTTCTTTTAGTTGTTTATGCAACACTCAATTATTTTTTCTTTTATGTTAAAAAAAAAAAGCGGGTTATGAAAACCAGCCCGCATTTTGTATGCGAGGCGGGCCAACCCGGCCCGCATTTTGCGGGCCTATGCGGGGCGCGCTGGCCCACTTTGCCACTCCTACTAATATTATACTAATCAAACTCAAAATTTATAACAATTAAAGCTTCTGGCAAAAAAAACTACCCAGTTAAAGTTTCTAAATAACTTAACAAGAATTAACCACAATATTTAATTTTCTTAAATTTATTATTCAAAAGAGTCAATCCCTTAGTTCCATCTGGAATCAATAACCCTATTTATAATGGTTAACATATAACTTATTATACAAATAAAAACAAAATCAATAGTTTCAGCCTATTGTTAAGAGTTACATTTTCTTTGAGTTATTTAATATATTCTTGAATTGATGATATGAAAGATAGTTTTAATATTTAATTGTGTCGAATTGTTAAATTATTTATTTATTATTGTGGTTAGCCCAAATGTCTTCGTGTCCTTGCCACAACATTCGTGTCCTTGACTCCCTCCTTCATCACGGTGCTTTCCTTCACGTGGGTCACCTGAAAAACAAGAGACAAAAGGCGCCCTCGCGATCGTTTGCACTCCGACGTTCAAGTCAAACTCCGGACAATGAAACACTAAAAATTCTAAACCTGAGAGCTCTGTGTGTGTTTTCGCATTAGAATTACGTGTTACTTGTATTAGGAATGCGTACCTTATTCTGTTGGTTGTTACCCTTTATATACTCTTTAGTGTTTATGCTTCCTTCGCTAACTGTGACTTAGGCTTACTGTAGGTGTGTCTAAGCATCACTATCATCCGCTCTTAGGGCCATTTAGTGTTCAAGACCCCCTTCACTGGAGTGCAACCTTCGCGGGATGACCACTTGGGTGCCAACTCATGCACCCAATCTCTGGGTCATCCGTCCTGGGAATGCCCTGTCTTATTCACATGCCATGCATGCAGATCACTTCTGGGATGTGGCCCTTACCAGTTGTCTCTTTCCTAGGGGCTCTTTGATTATGACGCGCCCTACCGCCTTGTCCACACCCCATGCATGGTCCTTATGTGATCTTGACTTCTCCCTTACTGAGTGCTGGAATATGACTTGGAAACCACCCTTTTTCGGCTCAGCTTTACTATTTGGATTGTCGAGGTCCGAGGCCTCCACGCCCCGCGCCTTGGTGTCGTCCCCTCCTCGGCTGTCCTTATCCGTGAGCTTACTGAGACTCTGGCCCGTCCTGCCAGCCTCCCAATGGACCCAGCCTTCGAGGCCCACCATGACTTTGGTCAACGTCCCAGTCCAAAGACTGGTCGGTACAATTACATTTAGATATGTTGACCAAGTTTTAGTTTGTGTTAATAAATAAAAGAGTTTTTTTTTATAAAAATGAGAAATACATTTCACACAAGGTAGCAAGAACTAACAATTTGTTATTTACTTTATCTATTTTGGTTTGTGATTTTGTTCTTTTATGGTCTGTTTGAGAATGTTTATGGACACATGTTAGGTCATATTTTCGAGGTTCTTTTATAATTATTTTTTTATTGATTTGTATATCAACTAAAAGAATCATTTAGAATCCTAATTTAATTGAATTTGAATAATCATTAGCCTTGGTGCGAAAACCCTGAGCATGAAACTCTGAAAGTCTTTAATTATTTTCTGAATACTTTATAAATTAAAATATTATTATTATCATCAATTTTTTTCTTACTCTAATTTTTTTTCTCAAAATGAAAATTCAAATATAAAATATTATCTTTTCGTTACTGATCAAAATTCATACATCTAATATTAAAACCCTCTTCAATTTTATTTGTTACTTTACTTTCAAACTTCTAATATCCTCCCTAAATTCTCCCATAGCAAGGAAAATTCGTTTTATACTATTTTTTCCTGCTAATAATACTACTATATTTTTTTTTTTTGCAAAACCTTAACCCACAATGACTTATCTTTAACTATAATTTTATGTGTCCATTAAAGCCTTATTGAACTATTTTATGTCTTTCTTTCCCAAGGTCCAATGCCCATTGGTAGACACATTAATTCCCATCTTACTCATACAAACCTCCATCCCATTTTCCCTCTCCTATTAGAAAGTCCTTTGTTACATTGAGATTTTTTATAATGTAAATTTTGGTTGAAGGTTTTGAAAATGGTAGATATTTCCTCTCAAACTTTGACAAACCCAAAGAAGATGTTAGAAGAAAGAACCTTGCATCTATGGATGGTTTGGTGGATTTTTAGTAATATGTTTATGGAAAGGTGTTGTAGTTTGACCTGTGTTAAAGGTTGGGCAGTGTGAGTTGACTCTATTTAGATTAGCTAGCATGGGATCTTTTGTGTTTCTTGAATGAATCTTGAAAGTAGGAACTTATTGGATTGATGCAAGGTTTGTTGGTTATGATATAGATAGGTAAGTGAAGGATTTCTATAGTTTGTTTAAATTATTGATGTGATTTAGGTAATTTAAGCTCAAAAGTTTGAGATTTAGGTGGTAATGTTTGAGGGTGTTCTTGGTTTTGGTCTCAATTTTTTGGTTAGATTCTTAATTCTTATGGGTTGGTTGAATGCTTTAAAGGCTATGATGGTTGATTCATGAGGTTTAAGATGAGATTCTTGGATAGTATAGGGTTAAAGAGATGTAAGTAAGTAAGGTTCTCACACACATATATATATATATAGGAAGTAAAAATCAAGAAAGAGTGGCAAGAAAGAGAAAAAAATATCAAGAATGATAAATGTTACCTTTGGTCAAATGTCTTGTCTTCCTATTGGAACTTCAATAATTGAAGTTTGGATCACATAGGTATGTCACTCCTTTTAAGATAAGAAAAGTTAAAGAGAATTGTTTCTTAGTCTCTATTAAGATAAAAAAAAAAAAAAAACTCTTTAAAAAGAAAAAAAAAAAAAATCTTAACAAAAAATTCCAAATTTTAATTAAAATAAAATATATA
>Ga0123342_1005579_pt1 | contig 18107 bp, 9 predicted proteins | sample Turbeawhitnodule_FD_89960 | JGI IMG/M metagenome (GOLD analysis project Ga0123342, IMG submission 89960) | Root nodule microbial communities of legume samples collected from Mexico - Turtle bean Mexico white nodule | ecosystem: Host-associated > Plants > Roots > Nodule | place: Mexico: Nepantla...
ATGGTCAAAATAACACACGTCCTATAATCGATTATGGTTCCCAAAAATTCTCAAATAACCGATTATGTGAGCACTGTAATCGATTATGAACTGTTTTTAACTACATAATCGATTATGTAGTGCATTATTTTTCAGTAATAATCGATTATGCTTCAAACTAAAATAAATAAATAAAACGTAATCCAGGGCAAACATGAACTACCAAACTCACTCTCCTACCTCTATTCTCACTGAAGACCCTCTCCAACCACCCTATATCAATGCAACTCTTTGTGTGAAGGCTAGACAGATGTGGTATTTGCTTCATTAGCTTCTAATGCAAAGTAAAAGAGGTTAATGTTGTGTAACGTGAATAAGAGCACCATTGTCATTCAACCAATTCTACGTGGCTTTTCATGCTTTCCACTCTCCTTTCTCCTCATATTTCAGATGACGCAAAAAACACTCTCATTTTCACTCACCATCACCCTCACCCTGACCCTCTCCCTCCCACATAACCAAACGGGTAGCCACCCTATAATTCGTTCGCGGGCCACCCCTTGACAAGGTTAAGGTATTTGTAAAGTTGTTAAGAAAAGAAACTCCTCCTCATTTTTTTTTTTGGGAATAAGGATGTTTCTTCTTTAATTCTTACAATTTTTTTTCCTTTCACCTCTAATTTTTCAAAATATTTAAATTATTTTTGACAATTTTGAATGATTTTGGAATAAGGAATAGGAAAATGTATTTTCAGAATAAAAAAATTTGAAGACAAAAAACTATTTAAAATATTTTTTTTGAAACATATTTTTTGACTTTTCTAAATTCAAAATTCATAAAATTTGTTTCAGAAAGTATGCTCCAAAAATATTTTAGAAAAAGTCATCTGAAAATCACTACTAAAAGAAATAAAATAGTCTTTTTTTTTTTGAAAATGATGGGATGAAGGAAGAAATTTGTTGGGGGTGGTGGAAGAAACACCTATACTCTAAAGTTCTTATGAAAAGACAAATAGCTCACTCCAATTATATTCCATGTCCTGAATTTCTTAAGTTGTTTCTTTCTGCACTTTCATACCTTTTCCTCACACCTATAGGTAAATCGGAAAAGACCATTTTAATTTTATAAAATACATTTTGAATTTTGAATTCTATAATAGTGATGTATTTATTTTTATTAACCCTTCGGTATTGTAAAACTCTAAGATATTTTCAGATCTGCTTATATAATCTTGAATTTATTTATTTTAAAAAAAAATATTTCAAATTATAAAATACGAAGAGGTATAATACAAAAATAATTTTCAGATTATCCATTCCAAAATAAAAAATATTTTTAATATTTTAATGGGTAGCACAAAAAACTATAGGAGAGTTGTATTGGTAGTGTGTAGTGTGTGGCATGGAAGCATCTAGAATATGGGAGCATTTTGAGGAAGACAATTGTGTTGTGTAAGAAAAATGTAAAACACATGGACCCACTTATTTGGTGTAATGTTTTTCCTGTGGGAGTCAACAACAATGTGAATTTCAAGGAACCAAATCCCACCAAGCTTTTAGTGAATTTTAAATATTTATTGTTCAAAAAAAGTTATATGAATCTAGTTGAATATTTTTTATTTACTCCTCTCAGAGTCAAATATTTTTTAAATAATTAGTTTTATATTAATTAAGAAAATAGATTAATTTTATACTTTAAAATAATTTGATCTTTGTAATCTCAAAATTTTGGTTTCTAATCTTTGTCATTACACTCTTTGATTATTACCAAAATTCTCGTGCCCGGCATCATAATTGTATAAACTAACATTAAAAGAAAAAGCAATATATTAAGAAGAACTAAAAAGAAAAAAATGAGAGGAACTAAACAAAGTAAAAAGCGACATAATTCTACAAAATGAGAAGGTAAAATATTTTTTTAATAATTAAACTATATACTAATATAAATCAAATGCATGAATTTTAATACACCAGACATTTCAATCTATGCTTTTCTTAAATTTAACTCAGGCTTAGCGTAATTCAAATCAAAACATTTATAAATTCAAAACATATATATATATATATATTATGAATTCAATCACATAATAACTCATGCACTATATCTAAAGTGTGTTCATTTTTTAAGAAAAAAAAAAATCAACAAATAAATAGTTATAAGAAATGTACTTTCTCAACCTCCAAATCTTTGCGAATAGTACAACACCGAATCAAACACCCAAATCTTTAAAAATAATTCATTTTTAAATAACGGAAGAAAAAAAATGAAATGAAAGATGTTATACCGTGAAAAAGAAAGTAAATTTAAAACCAAAAAATATATTAATTTTTTTTCCACTATTTGTATAAAATATGTGGGTCTTCACCCGCGCACTTAATTGGAACCATGTTTAAATTTAATAAATAATTTTTATTCTGAGATAAATATTAATAAAACCATTTGAGTATAAATTGTAGTTATTTATAATTTTCAAAATAATAATTACGTAAAATCATTGGAGAAACAACTAACGGTTCCTGAATACTTTATTTAGAAAAAAATATATAATTATCTGTACTATAAAAATATAATATTTATTAAAAAATAAATAACAGAGATATTATTTATATACTTAAACCCTTACATAAAAATAATAATCTAATATATATATATTAAAAAATCAAATTGGAAAAAATCAGGAGCGGAACAGTGGCCTCCGAACCGTATTTATTTTATAGTATGCAAATTTGAAATAATTTTACTTTTTATGCAAAAGAATTATCTCAAATATAATTCTAAAAATAATTGTAAAATTGATAGATAATGATTTAAAATTGAATGAAAATACAAAAAAAAGTACTGTTGGTATATTTTAATTAAAGTAATCCGATATAAGAATTTGTTAGATAATACATTTGTTTTGCTACTTTATTTTACAATGGTAGTTAATTAATTATATGAGTATCATATGATATACGTGATGAATTTATAAGAGTGTGTGATTAAAGTGAATCGAGTATTATTAGCGCAAATACTCAATTAAATGTAAATATTAAATGAGAATATTTAATTTCTTGAAGGCTATAATTATTTTAACTTCTGTTTTAGTCAAGGTGTGAATGAATGCCATATAACTGTCATGAGATATTTATAACTTAATAGTCTTAAATATTTAAAATGGATCTATTCTGTAACTTAATAAAGAAAATATATTTTTTAATCATTTTGGCGCGTCCAGATAAAATGAATTAACTCTGCAATTAAAACTTTCTATTTTTTAGTCATTAAATTATACACGTTCTAATTAAATTCTACTAGTATGTTTTAATTTTTTTAATTAGTAGCTGAATAAGATAAAGCTATAAAGTAATATTATTATCTAAAAATAGAAATATAGAAAAGGAAAAACATTAGGCGTAGGTTATGAATGATGAGGATGCGTACCCCACCAGCGTCTCCAGGGAGGCCATAAAACTGATACCATTTTCTTTCTCTTTACCTTTTTGTATCGTCACGCCGTTTTCCATTACTCTCTTTCTCAACAAAACACACTCAAGCACCAACCACTCTCACTCTCCAAATTCAATTCCCCGTTCCCTCCCAATTTCCAAACCCTAGCTCCATGGATTCCCGCGACTCCTCCCCTCGATCCCGCGACCCCGACGCCGACAACCACCACCACTCCTTCGACGATCCCCCGCCCTCCCTCCACTCCAAGGTCAAGCTCATGTGCAGCTACGGCGGCCGCATCCAGCCCCGCCCCCACGACAACCACCTCACCTACGTCGCCGGCGACACCAAGATCCTCACCGTAGACCGCCACATCAAGCTCCCCGCCCTCCTCACCAAACTCTCCTCCCTCGCCAACGCCCCCGCCAATGCCACCTTCTTCAAGTACCAGCTCCCCGGCGAGGACCTCGACGCTCTCATCTCCGTCACCAACGACGAAGACCTCCACCACATGATGCTCGAGTACGATCGCCTCTCCCGCGCCTCGCCTAGACCCGCACGCCTGCGCCTCTTTCTGTTCCCGCTCCACAACAATAACAGCAACATCAATTTCGCGCTCACCGATTCCAAACCCGAGCGCCAGTGGTTCGTCGACGCTCTCAACTCCGTTCAGGTTCCGCTTCTCGAAGGTTCTCCTCCGCCGCCTACGGCAGCGCCGAATCCGGATTTTCTCTTCGGATTGGATAAGCCGCCGCCGGCTCCCGAGGCTCCGCCGAAGACTCCTTCCCCGGAATCGGAATGCTTCTCCGAGGATCGTCCGGCGGTCAGAGATACCGAAACCGAAACCGGAACCGGAACCGAACGCGTGCCCGAACCTGAGATTCGGAGGTTGCAGATTGGTAACAATAATGAGCAACTATTGCAACGGAAGATGAAACTAGAGGAAGATAATAACGGTAGGGTTAACGGCGCGGAAGGTTTCTCTCAGACGAACACGGAGAATGTGACGCCGTTAGTTAGTCAAGGTTTTCACTCTGGAACGGTGTCGTTTTTGCAGGAGAGGAATAATGTGGGTTATTCGTTCGCGGTTCCTACGACCGGGAGTCAGATTTACCTCATTCAGACGCCTTCTGGAATTTTCCAAGCAGTTCGGCCTGTGACTGGACCGGTGGGGCAACCGGTTTATCTGGTTCCGGCGCCTAGTTCGGTTGGTGTGGCGGCGGAGCGTGGATATTCTGCGGGACAGGGAGGAGCGCGGTGGTGATGGGTGGAGCTGAGGCAGAGAGAATGGGTTTAAAGGTGGTTTGAATCGTTGGTTTTGTGTGATAATGAGCGGTGGTTTTGGTTTTTCAAATTTTTTTTTACTTGTTTTGAATATTGAATATTGGTTTGGAGTTTGGAAATTGTTTCCTGTGCATAGGTGCGTTATAGTTGAAGGGATTGAGGAATTGTTTTTGAGAGTGTAACTACTTTCAAATCAGTATATTGCTTTTGGTGTCATCACTGATTCTGTTCTGATTCTCTTCTGATTCCTCCACATTTTTTCTTTCTCTCTTTCCATGTCTTCTGCTCTTTTTCTATCTGTAACTTCCAATGTTTGGTTGGTAGGAGTAGGAGAGAGCACATTAGATTAATGCCTTCAAATATATAATTCATTTAATTTGTTTTAATATTTGTAAAACAATTATCTAATCATTAATGATAAATATTTTTTAACATACTGTTTATATTTTTTATTATTTTAATTTTAATTTTACTGATAATTTCAATAAATTTTAGATAATGAGTTTACTCTTTACCTAATTCTTTTCTTTTTTAATCAAAACAAATATATTTATTCTTTTCTCATTTATTTTTACTCCCTCATTTTTTTCTCTCTTCTCTGCTAAACAAAGATCTAAAGGCGTGTGTGAGTTTTAATGGTAACTTTATGGTTTATTTTCTTTATCTATTTTTTTTTTTTACTTTTTTCTCATTTTTAAATTAAACACTTATAATTTTTATTTTATTTACCACTCCTTTCTTTCTCGTTTAGCAAATAAGCAATATGTTTAGTGTAAAACAATACGGGAAGAGAGTGAAGATAAGAGAATGAAAAAAAGGAAGAATAAATGTCTTAAAAGAAATTAGTGAAGAAAAAAAAGCAAAACAGCAAAAAAATATAACATAATTAATTATTATAATGCATAAAATGCAAAAACGATTTAAGTTATGCTTCCACAGTCAATTCAATGTTGGACACCCTTGTTTAATTATGGAAGGTTGCTTACAGTTTTTAAATTTAATTTTTTCATATTATAATAATAACAACAACAAATACTATTACTAATAAAATAATAATAATAATAATACAAACAAGTAATAAAAAAATATTTATATATTTTAGATTAAATAATCTTAAAAAAATAATTGTTAATTCATTTTCACCAATTTCTTTATTTATTTCCCTTTTTCACCAATGTTTTTTTTCCGAAGTATTATTATTACTTTAATTGAAGACACGAAAGAGATAGAAAATATAAAAGAATTTGATAAAATAGTAGTTTAGAATGAGTATATGTTTGTGCTGTCCAGCAGGTTACCCCTTCTAAAAAAAGAATATTATTTTTATTTAAAATTCTGATGACACTTTTTAGTTTTATAATCTAGGTGAGTTGGTGAAATGAAAAAGTACATTACAGATGATTTTATGAAGCTAAAAAGTGATTATACCAAGGTGTCAGTTCTTACCGTACATACACACAGGTCTAAACTTTCCACAAATATTTTATTTTATAATTGTGTTTTGCCGACAAATGAGTTGCATGAAATAGTAGAAGCTTTTGTGGACAAGTGGCAGGGATTTTTCTAGAGGAAAGTGACATAACATTTCCCTATTTATTTTAATAATTTTTGTCACAGAATAGAAAGAGGTGATTTTAATCTTTCCTTTTATACATTAGTCCCATTTGCTTCTTCACTCTCATTACTGAATTCAGGAAAATTAGACAGAACAAATGCAGACAATATCGCAGGCAATACCAGCCACTCTTCCTTTATCTGTTCACCAAACAAACAAATTATAAAGCAGACACTAACTAGTGATGTTTAGGAACAATTAAGATAAATCAAGAAGTGGAGCTTTTTGCTAAAATACCTCCAGAAATCCGTATTCTAAATCCATCAAAGCCACTGCTTTTCCATAAGGATATTTTCGAGAGAATTTTACTGCTGTCATAAAGCAACTTTCTTCTCCATTTCCATAGTTTGTAGTTTCATACTCCAATTTTCTACCTGGAAAAATAACCACCTGCGAAAAATTGAGTGTTAAGATTAACAACATTGGACCATAGAAGAATGCATCTCTAGCTCAAGCCCCAAATGAACTGAGTGAGATCAACTCAACATTCGGTAATAGAATAAAGAATCTATAGACAAAATTAAGGTTACATTCCGGGTGCCTGTGAGCTCAAAGAGCTCAAATAAACGTTTATCTTCATCACCGGTCTTCTTTATCCGTAACATCCAGTTAGAGTTCTCCATAGAGCACACTGTTCCTTTTAACTCGGCAAGAAGATGGGTTTTACCACATGTAGTCCGACCAATCACTTTCTTATTGATACTACTCTTTGTCTTCTCAGTTGACAGGTTCCTGTATGCAAAAAGAGCATGAAAAAATGGCAAGAAAAACTATATTTGTTAATTATGATTGTTATGACAAAACGGCAAGACAAAGCATCGAAGCTAGTGCTTGGCACTTTTTAGCAGAGTGCGAGAAAAACCCATTTTTAACTGGTTCAACATTGTTAACTACTAAACAACTCACCTAATGATATTCTAAATTCCACAAGTAGTTTGACTTACCCTGTCTGGATGTTGATTATCCTATTGCTAGCTTCGTTCACAACATTAATATTTGTCCAACATTTAAATTGCTGGAACCTTCTCGGAAGTAGGAAGGAAAAATAACTTTTTTTGAATGGAAGCATAGAAACAAAGTGCAGCTTATACGGTGCTGAAACTGGAGGAGTTAAAGACAAACCAATGCGAATGCTAATAGGCTTTGACCAATTGGCGGTACATGTCAGATCTAACCACTTTTCTATTGGCAGTTTAGATGCTACATTTTGCAAATCCTCCAGATTGATTGAAGTTTTTCCCAATACTTTGGCTAGCTTTAGTCCTCTAAAGTTAAAACTTGGGCGAGAAATGAGTTCAAGGAGTAACTCTCCATTACTTTCACATTGGAAAACAGCAACTTGTTTCCCTTGTGTCTTTGAGGAAATTCTTAATTGCTTCTTGGTATTGAAAAACACATCTTTCTGTTTCTTGTTGAAGGACACAAGTAGCTTGCCTTTATGACCGGATGGTAAGTTTCTCACGTCAACAATCTCAAGCATCACCTGAATAAAAATCATGAACCCAAAATGTTGCAACAGTTGATGCCAAAAAAACATATGACAAGTTACACTTGTTAGGGGAAGGAATCCTCTCCAATGAAAAAAAATAACTTGAGATGGTCATGTGTTATGATCTCACCATTTGTTATTTTAAACATCTACTTTCTATAAAAAAAATATATTATATTAATAAAATTATTGAAAGACTAAGATCATGCAGTGATAAAGTAACTGTGTAGGATCCATTTCCCAGTTGCTAGTGTCTTCTCACGTAGCAAAGAATATAGAGGAATAAATATTGGAGGCTACCTGCACAAGCAGTTTCTGTGGAAGATGAATGAGATTTTGGTTCGTGTTATTGGATGGAGCTGAAGAGTAGTGGTGAGTATCAACTATTTTATACTTATCAACAGTAAGAGGAGATGGGGGGCTACCCCTGTACATCGCTCCTGCTTTCCAGTATCTTGAACCAAATGTCTCTTCCCACTGTGCGGTGGTTTCAGAAAAGCCGACATCCAGCTTTTGGCCTTTGGTCCTATCAGAATCTGTGTCATCATGTTGTAATACTTTGCCCATAATTGCCTCTAGATCGTTACAGTAAGACACAGGATGCAATTGGTGAGAGTGCCATATGAGGTCAATGTCATAAGTTGGAACACTGAAGCGGTTTATACGCATCTCTTTATTCCTCTTGATCAAATGCAGAAACCCCTTGTATCTGGCAACAGCTCCTTCAAGAAAAGTATCCTCTTTCCAATAAGGCCTGGAAACCTGCAATTGAAGTTGGAGACCAATGGATAAGCATAAGCTGGTATTGCTTTCAGTCATTTTATTCATTGAGTAATTTCAGTACATACTTTAGCTGAATGCAAATCACCCTTACTTTCATTGAAGTGTTACTCCAAAACTAAATTACTCTATTACATATACTTAGTAATCACTTTACCAATAAAATGTATGATCAACTAGTTAAGAGTTCAGACTAAAGAGCATCTGCAACTGGCTTATTTGTTTATGGTACAATTTGAAGGTTAGGTAGGTATTAACAAGGTATGCCACTCCAAATCTAAATTTCTTAATTACCTGATAGAAGAAAGTATTCTGTCTTTTAACTGCTGAAATCAGATCATAATTGGTGGTACTTTGTTTGGCTTCCAAGAAATTTTCAGCAAAACCTTGTAATGAGTGATTGTTCGGACCAACAAGTTCATATGGCTCACTTGGATACATTGAATCCCAGATTTTCTCACTTTCCTCTTTGCTGGTTCCCTGAGTTGAAGATAACACATTCGAATTGCCTAATCTTCTCCCATAAAGTTCCATGCAGTCAGTTTTGTAACGCACCTGACACAGATGTTGAAAAGGGTAATTCCGTGATCACAACAATTCTTTCAGAAAACAAATTCACAAATAGAGAAAACTTATATGTGATTTTGGGTTCAAGCTTACCGGATTAAGCCTATGACAGTGCCAAATCCATTCACAATCAAGAGGCACAACCAAAGGGTTTTCTGTCACAGGTGACTCAATATGTTTGGCCAGTAAAGGAAGCCAACAATATTTATACCTAAAGACATGCACAAACAATTAAAACACAACTTTTGAAATAAAAGGTGAACATACAACAGAGGAAACATGCAGATTGCAGGCACTAAAATAGATCACAGGATTGTAATTACATGGAAAACTTGGTAAGAGCATGAGTAATACATCAAATAGTTCCAAAAATTACTCAGTACTAATTAACTTAGGTGTAATGTTACAAAAACAATAAACCATTAAAATGATAAAACATCAATTATTTAAATCTTCAGAATTAAAACAATAGTTTAATGCATAACATAATTGCTATAAATATTGTCAATTAACCAAAAACTACTATGATCACAAATTTTAAAATAATTATACAAAACTCAACAGATTTACCAGACAATAGCGATCATAAGTGAATGAAAATTTAATTTTTGTATACTACATGACATTCTAATAAAACTCTTAAAACCATCTTCAATTACAAGTTTCTTTTGATATATATATATATATATATATATATACAGTATCTCAAAACTGACTAGCAAGATTAATATGCGTTAATCAGATGTTTCCATTGATCCCGGTTCGCGTCAATTAACAGTTAAAAATAGTAAGATAATTGTAGTTTAGTAATTTTAAGAATTAAAGTAAATGAAAACTTTAGATACTAAATTTATGGATAGTTTGAGGAAGTAACAGATACCTGTAAATAGCTATGTGTAAAAGTGGACCATCATCATAAAGGCCACGATTTCTATCAATCTCTGCGAGAAACAGAAGCTGTTGTTTAGCCGTAGCAACGAGGTTTTCGCTTAGCACGATCTTCTGTGCTTCACCCCACTCCAACTCTTGCTGTGTCTCCATCACTCAATTTTACCTTCAAACAGCTGAACAAAAAGATCACTATTGCAGTTTAAAGCTTTGAATCAACTTCGAAACGAAGATTCCTTCATTTTTCTGCCCTCAATCGTGAAGATTTGGACATTTTCGTTGTTTGAGGGAAGAAAATAAAACTCTGTTGAAAATTCATAAGCTACGCGCATATTTAGATTAGATTTTGAGAAGAAATCTCTGTTAATAGAAACTTCCTTTCGTTCTGACTAAGAAAACTATTGACGTGGCTATGTATTATTTTTTAATGACAGTTTAAAACTGTCTTCGCTAATTAATTTTACAATTTCAAATTAATTTAGATACAAAATAATAAATTGGATTAATTCTAAAATTATTAGAATGATAGTTTGGTTTTTAAAGAGAATAAGCTATCATTTTGATTCTTGAATTATCTCTATCCTAAAAAATCATATTTATTTAATAATTTTAAATAGTTACAACTGGAATAACATATAGACGCTAACATTTAATATAGTGTATAAATAAATAGTTACAAATTTTATTTTATAAACTGTTTTTATAAAATTGAGTTAAATTAATATTTTTTTAAATTTTTATATAAAACCTAAATTAAAGCATTATTTGATCCTCATCTTAAGAATTAACCTAAAATGCTTCTTAATTACATTAATTACTTCTTGAAAAAGTATCCTTAACTAAAGTCATTTATCTTTATCTTAGTTCAATATATAAGTAGTTCGTAAGATATACGAATTTTAGGAATTTTTAGGAGTAATTTTGAGAAGAAAAAATATATAAGTTAAACTGTATTTTTCTTTTTAATTTTTAATCGTATTTTACATTTTAAAAAATTTATAATTTTAATCTAATTTTCAATTTTGCATGCATTTTTTATTTTATTTTGGCCCAACTAAATTTTAAATCTAAAATATTCATCCCTAAACCCTAAAATGGCAAAAACATAAGGAGACAAAAACGAGTCAAATTAACCAATTTTATTACTTCTAATTACCTTGTGCTTTCATGAGAAAAATTTATTGATGCTGATTTAAATTACATGTCTTGTGTTTGGATAAAAAAAATTAAATTTAAAAATATGAATTTGAAATTGAAATTTTTAAAAATAAACTCATTTTTCCTTTTTTTCCCCTTTTACTTTCTTTTAAATAAAAAATTCATGCGCGTTTTTTATTTTTTTTTAATTTATTTTTTTACTTTCATGTCTTCTTACTGTAGCAATAAAGAGAGACTTTTAAAACGACATGCGTGATGCACCACAAAATTTGAGAGAAATATCTATATCGTTATCATTACGTTATTCTTTTTATTTAACATCTTTACTTTTTAGTAAAATCCCATATATTTCTTTTGTCATTATATTATTATCTCCAAATATAATTGTGTAACTTTTCTATTAAATATAATTGTTTAACTCTATTAAAAATAAATATTCAATTAAAAATATATAAAATTTAAATACTCAATAAAATCTATTTTTTAACTTTAATTAAAAATATCATTAGAAACTTAAAAAAGTTAATTTGTTATATGACGTAAAAAATTTATCACCAAGAAAAATATATAAGGATAAAATTGTTATGGCCTTTTTTTGTATTATAGCAGGTTCAGCTATTTCATTTGTCAAATCCTTCCTATTTTGTATTAAGAACTCAATGTCTAAATTACTTCATTAGGGATCAAATTAATCCAATTTAAATAACAATATAAATTGAAATTTTTTATTTACACTTGTACAAAATAAACTCCAATCTAATATATTAACCTTATATAAAAAATAAAAATGATTTATTTATTTATTTTCGATGATACTCTCAATATATTTCTTATAAATTATTATTATTAATAATTATTTATAAATTTAAATTACCGTAAAAATTAAATTTTACTTATATTGGTAAAAAAACAAATATTTATTTATTAACAAATCATATAAGGATATATTAAAAGTTACGATAAATTTTTATTTATACTACTTTTTCATGGAAAAAATATATACTAATATTATTATTTAAAACAAAAAAAAAACTTTTAATCACTGTCTTAAAAAAACCAATTAAGATCTGAAAATCACTATAGATTTATGTGATCAGGAAAAAAAAATTCCAAATAAGATATCCACTTAAAATTTGTATTTAAGAGAAAGGAAAATAAAAATTGAACTTTTATTTCTAAAAGTTAACTTTGTATTTCCTTACTTTTATTAGGAATGACACTTACATTAATATGAAAACACTAATTTCTAAAATGTAGGATAAAATGACATATATCTATATATTAATCTATAAGTTATATAATTATGAATTATATAAATTAAAAAAAAAATTATATGTATAAATATGTTTCAGTTTTTTTTAATAGAAAGATCTTTCTCTTGACTGGTTGAAACATAATAAAAGATTATACAATAAATTTGAATTTTTAGAAAATTAATATATTTCTCATTTTAAAAATTATATTAAAATAGTGTTAGAATTGTCAGAAATCTAATAAATATTTTTTTAATTTGACATTTTACTGATATGTGTCCTACTAGTATCAATGTCCGATACTGTGTGTCCGATACAAACACACAATTTAAGAGACGCGTCTGAGCCTCATATTAACTCCTCAATATTTTTTTTTTCATTTTCATTTCCCTTCCTCTTATCCAATAATTTCATATACGACAAAGCACATTAGAAATGAACTTATACAATGGGAACCTGATATATATTGACAAAAAACTAACTTTCAAAGTAGTTAAATATGTTTATATTTGGATTTATGTATATCAAAACACATACTATCAATGATATTTTATTATATATAAATAGAAACATTTGTCCAGATAAACAAATCATAATTTAAATGAATTGATTTCAATTTATTAGGTTATTGTGAATTAATAGGATCTAATATATTAATTTAGATAGTTACTTAGATGAACCAAATTAGAAAAAAGTGGCTTTCATTGAAATTGAAGAGTATCTAAAGTTGAAACAAGATAACGCATAAGCAATTTGAAATTCCAATTTTCAACTTTGTCCCCTCCCTTTCCCACAGGTCAGGCCTTGCTCTTTATTCCCTGACCTTCTCTGCTACCCAATCACATTTTTTTCCTCTCTTTCATAATTACCTTACATTCCTCACCAATACCCACAAGGATAATACTGCTTCAATTATTCCATTTACTTCAAAAACTTTCATTGCTGTGTTCTTGTGTTCACATTGTTTTTGGTTGTCAGAGAGAAGAGAAAGAGCAAGATGGTGTTGAGGAAAGTGGGCAAGTATGAGATTGGAAGGACCGTTGGAGAAGGAACCTTTGCCAAGGTAAAGTTCGCACAGAATACGGAAACTGGGGAGAGTGTTGCCATGAAGGTGCTCGACCGTAGCACCATTATCAAGCATAAAATGGTCGACCAGGTACTCTCTTCTCTTCTTATTCATTAAATCAATTTCTGAAGTTCAAGCATCGTCAGTTAATTTGGTAATTAGTTATAGTCTTGAATTTTAAGAAAATTGAATGTTCTGTTATGCTGTTATGCTATGGCTAACTCGATCTTTGTTCTAGGGACTAGCAATTAGTTTAATGTCTGATTTTGAAATTTGTCAGAGAACTGAGTTTGTGTTTGGATTGGTGTTGAATCATCCAGAATCGGGTCGAGAGACTAATTAGCTTGGTTTTGGTTAAATTTTCGTTTGAGTCATCCAGAATCTGGATGAAAGATCAGTTAACTTGGTTTTAGTTAAATCTTATTTGATTTTAAGTTGAAAAATTAATTTTAGGTTTAGGATTTATTTTGACTTGAAGCAATTTTAGATAGTTTTTGTGTTGGAGTGGATAAAAAAAAGTTTATACTCGATTTCAGTACTAGTTTTTAGACTATAGAAAATTATAGCAAACATAAACTGAGAAGGATTTTAACAGAATTCAAGATGTAACAAAAAATGAGAGTTGAAACAGAATCGTTTTCAATTATGAGAAACTTACTTTTACAGGAAGTAGAAGTTGCTTCTTAGATAGAAGCCTATTAACATAACTAAGTGACAGCTGTCCTATACACTAATAAATTTCACCAAATCAATTTCGTTCAAAAAATTTCATGGACTCATACACTCTTAATTCCTAACATGCTATTTTTATGGATACGAATACGATGATATGCCCTTGTGTCTGGGACCAAATCGCCTGATAGTTTTCAAAATCAGGATCAAATTGACTGATGAATGATGGTGCAATTTGCTAAATCAAATTGACTGACGTTAAAGTTCGCTTTCTTAATTTCAAGGACAGGTTTGGAATGTTCCTCTTTATTTTGCTACTTAAAAGGGATGACAAATAATCATTTTCTTTTCTGCAAGTTCTTTTAATAAGCTATTAAAAAAGGTTCTTCCTTAAAATAAATTAGTTCTAATATGCAATTTTTTATTGTTTTTATGTGTTTTTGCTATAGCGTAAAACAGCACAGGGCTCTAGCGTCTTCCCTCGTCAATTGCATGGTGATTGGTTATATATGGTGGTTTTGGCGGTTATTAATATTAGGCTTAAATGCATTTTTGGTTCCTACAACTTTGTGAATGTGTAATTTTGGTCCCTACAGAACTTTAATTGCGCATTTGGTCTTCTATTTTTATAAAATTAAACAATTTTTGTCCAAAGTTAATATGTTTTTCAATATCTACCAAACTTTTTGATGCATTAGTAAATGATAAGAAACTTAGTTGGCTTTTTTTTTTAACTTAGAATATTAATAACCATGTTTAATTACAAGCTTTAACATTATTAAAGCAATAAATACATTAATATTATGAAAATGAACTATGAATATTAATTAATCTCTTTGATGTTGAGTGATGCTAAATACTTTGATTGGATTAGACTTCCTGTGAGTGAGTGTGAATTTAAGACGTTTAGACCTGGGTTTCTTCCATTTTAAATGAGAGGTTTTTTAGTACAATGGTGGCAATGTGGTTTAAATAGAACTATATTTGTGAATTATGTTATGATTGCTATGGTTCCTATTTTTTATTTGTATTTTATTTGTATTTATTTATTAATAATGCAGATCAAGATGGAAATTTCTATTATGAAGCTAGTCAGGCATCCATATGTTGTTCGTCTGTACGAGGCATGTGATATTTTCTTCTTCCCTTCTTATACAGTATGTTTGGAATAACTAATTTCTGGGCAAAAAAGCTTTTAATTAAAGGATTGCTACAAGTGATTTTGGCAAAGAAACGAATTTTTTCATTTCGAAAATAACTACCTTAAAAGGTCACTAAGGATCTGTTTGGTTTAATTACTTTTTTCCAATTCATGATGAATTGATGATTATCATTGAAGTGTTAAATATGGTATCAATTATCAAGTTTTACAACTCTTTTCTGGCAAGTAATGTTAAATCAAAATGATAGAAATTTCCGTTCATTTTAGCTTGGAGGGAGCAACAATATTGGAAAATCATTTCAGAATTTGTCGTGGTTTCTCTCTTGTTGGCTGTCACCACTCAATACTTAACTGTATCTTCTTTGATATATGACTTTCTTCAGGTTCTAGCAAGCCGTACTAAGATTTATATCATATTGGAGTTTATTACAGGTGGTGAATTGTTTGATAAAATTGTGAGTAGCTCAAGGTGGATTTATGCTATAAGCTTTTAGTGTGACTTTTATCAAATACTTTTCTCACTATTGATGTTGCTGATAAAGAATGTAATGGTGTAGGTAAGCCATGGGCGTCTCAGTGAAGCTGATTCTAGAAGATACTTCCAACAGCTTATTGATGGTGTAGATTATTGTCACAGTAAGGGTGTCTATCATAGAGATTTAAAGGTTCGTGTTGGATGGGATCTGGAATTCTGTCTTCATATTTATTATGATTTCTGCTAAGTATTTCCTTTCTCTTTCTGCAGCCTGAAAATCTATTACTTGATTCACAAGGAAATATAAAGATTTCAGATTTTGGTTTGAGTGCATTTCCAGAACAGGTGAGAGATTGCTAACAAATAATTCTTAAAATTGACTTTAATTCATGTGTATGAAGTCAAATAATATTCAAATGTTTTCATACTCTTGTCCAATGTTATTGTGCAAAATCTCAGGGGGTCAGTATGCTTCGGACAACTTGCGGGACTCCGAATTATGTAGCTCCTGAGGTAATACATGGTTTGGCTTACTTTGTTTTTATATCATGTTGGAATCAACTCTTCCATAAACACTTCCAAACAAGGAAAAAGTGAAATAATTTTTTCATAAACTAAATTCAGCTTATACATGAATTAATTTATATAAGCTCTCTCAAATTTGATTCCTGAAAATCATATTTTTAATTTATGCATAAGCTAGTTTTAGTTTATGGGGAAGTTTTCCATATTTTTCCTTATTTTTTTAAAAGTTCTTGTGGAAAAATTTACTCAAATAGATCTAAATGATTTCATGTCATCTACTGCTACTTACTATTTTTTGAGCTTGGCCATTGCATTTAAAACTTATCTTTATGACTTCAGGTACTCAGTCACAAGGGTTATAATGGTGCTCCAGCAGATGTTTGGTCATGTGGAGTTATCCTCTATGTTCTATTGGCTGGATATCTTCCCTTTGACGAACTTGATCTAACGACGTTGTACAGTAAGGCATGAATTATATACATCGCAAATACATGTTTTACTGCCTAATAGATAGGATCCCCTGTCGTGAATGTCTTAAACTTCTTTCTTGCATATAGTCATTGCCGTTGTTCTTGTGATACAGACTTTCTTCATGGTGTCAAATGCTCAGGAAACACTACTTTGTCCAACAGTTTCTTTTTACGAAAGATGTTTTTGTTCAAAATGAAATCTTAGATTATTATGAACGCTGCTGAACTGTTTTTCTTATTCATCTGCAGATTGAGAAAGCACAGTTTTCATGCCCTACTTGGTTTCCTGTGGGAGCAAAGTCTTTAATGCACAGAATTTTGGACCCAAACCCTGAACATGTAAGAATCGGCTTTATCGAGTAAATTGTTTTTCTTTATGTCATATGAGCGTTGAGACACCGCTTCACTGTTAATTTATAATTAATGTTGTCTGTCTGAGCACAGAAGCAGAAAATGAGTTTCTTCTCGTGATGTGGTTACTTGTTTCATATTGCATCAGTATTCGAACTTATCTAGAAAGCCTAAGAGTGTGATAATACGTAGTTGTCAAGCATAAGTATGATCTTGACTATTTTCATTTAAAAATAAATGAAAAAATCTTTATCTCTAATAAGTTTATCCCATGGAAGGATATGATAATAACTTCAGTTTACCCAGTAATCAGGATGAAATGAAAGTTCCAAGTATCTGTTTTGATCAAATTTAAGATAGTATGGATAATGCATGAAAATGTAATATATTACCAGTTTTTTAATCTTGCAGGGAAATAGTGTTTGGAGCTCACCCTTTCAGTTTTCATTAATAATACGTAAGGAAGTAAAACTGTAATTTTATGCTTGTGAATACACTAAAGTGTCCATGAGATCTTAGAAAACATTTTATATTTTTACTTTCTGTTTTCTCTTTTAACTTTTTTTTTATCAGCAATAAATTTCTCTTTTAACTAGAAAAATGTCATTTTGTTTTCTCTTTTTATTCGTTTTTAAAAGCTTGAATTGGGAACAATGAAAACAAAAATAAAATAATGAAAAGTTGTTTCTTTGTTTTCTATATAAACTTTTGAGAACTAAAAATAAAATAAAATAATGATTATATTTTTGTAATTAAAAAGGTAAAACAAAAATCGTTTTTTTCTAACCAACCGGCCGATCTTATTACTGAGAAATTTATGTGCTCTCTTATAAATAGAAAACTAAAAAAAAAAAAAAAATAGAATTTGTTTTTGATTAAATTTAAAAAAAACAACAACAAATAAAAATAACTCATTTTTTTTTAAAAAATTAAAAATATATTAA
>Ga0123342_1005580_pt1 | contig 18106 bp, 14 predicted proteins | sample Turbeawhitnodule_FD_89960 | JGI IMG/M metagenome (GOLD analysis project Ga0123342, IMG submission 89960) | Root nodule microbial communities of legume samples collected from Mexico - Turtle bean Mexico white nodule | ecosystem: Host-associated > Plants > Roots > Nodule | place: Mexico: Nepantla...
AATGACCATGTTTCCTTTCAACTATACTATTTTGTTGTGGAGTATTGACACATGATGTTTGATGTATTATTCCTTTACTGACAAAAAAATTAGTCATGACAAACTCAGTTTCATTATCACTTCAGATTTTTGTTTCAAAAGAAAAATCCATGTGTACCTCGAATAATCATCAGCTATGGTTAAGAAATATTTATGACCATGAATTGATGGTATTGAGTATGGTCCCCAAATATCTACATGAATCAAATCAAAACATTTTTTTTGATTTAGATGTACTAATAAGAAAAGAAAGTATTTTTTGCTTTGCAAAATGACAAACATCACAAACAAAAGATTTGTTATATTTAACATAAGGAAATTTATTCTTGATAACATCAATACATTTATTTGAAATATGACATAATCAATGCCCAAAGGGTTTCTAGATCACTAGCACTCACATTAACAGAGTATTGATGATTTGTGTAGATTCAAGGGGTTTAATTTGAAACTTCTGGTAAGATGGGATCTGAGTATATAAAATCTATCTTGTATTTTAGCAGAACCAATTATTTTCAATGAGTTTTTGTCTTGAATGTGACAACCATTAAAATCAAAGGTAAGAACACAAGATAGTCTATCAATCAATTTTGTTACTGAAAGAAGATTAAAAGTGAAATAAGGAATATACAAAACATTGTTTATGACATGATTTTGATTGAGAAAAATACTTCCAGAATAATAGACAATGACTTGATTTCCATTTGGTAATTTGACATAAATAGGATCAATTTGATGATACAAAGTGAAGTAAGTTAATGATGAACATCGTGATCAGTAGCACCACTATCAATAATCTAAGAACTAAAATAAGAAATAAAGTTATTACCAGTTTGTGCTGTCATGTTGGAAGGAATAACAGAGACTTGACTAGAAACATTGTCTGGATTTGACCTGTTGTAAAAGAGTTAACTAACAATGTTTGATACTGCTCAGGAGTAAAACCAATTTGTTGAGACTCCACTTCTAACTTTGAACCTTCATGATTCTGCTCATTATTGTTAAAATTTGTATTGTGAAAGGCTGCATGACCCTAATGAGTTCTGATTTTTAAATTTGAAATGAGGTGGAAAACCACGCTTTTTATAGTATGTATCAATGGTATGCCCTGTCTTTCCACAATAATTGCAAATTTTGGAAGTATATCCTCCTCCATAACTTCCTCTTCCATATGCCATAGGTCGTAACATTGTTATTATAACCTCCTTTGCTAGTAGCAATCATTGCCTTGGATTGATCACCAAAAACTTGTCTCTCTTGTTGTGTAATGAGATAGTAAACTCTATTTAAGGATAAATGATAAATTATCTCATGAACTAACATGGTAAGGTAAACAAAGATCTTATGAGAGATCAACAACTTCACCCATATATAAATGTAGCAACCAGAGCTCAGAGTTGTCATACCATATTACAAAATAGAACAAAGATGAATATAAGAGTAAAAGGAAGGTAAAAGATATGACAATGAATATCTTTTTTTTTTGTTATTGAAATTAAAACAAATGGTCTGAATATATACAATTAGTACACTCATTCTAGGTTTAACTAAAGAGAAAAAAAATAAATAATTAAATAATAGAATCATAACATACAAAAACAAAATAAAAGTTATTTACCTTTATAAAGAGAAACAACGTATCCAATAAGTTGTCTTTTGTTGCGACAATAATTTATGTCATTAAACTTTTATTTGAATACTTTTCATCTTATTAGTTTTTCTTATATATATATATCGTATAATTTTAGAACTTGTAATTTAAGTAATTTTGGATTCGATTCTTGCCACTTTATTTTTATAAATAAAAGCTTGATTCCGGAATTGTACTTGAAACTCAATATTTTACCGGGGCAGCAGATCCAAGAATAATCGGGTTGATTGTTTTTCTCAACACCTTTTTTCAATTTTTTTATACACACTTTTTTCAATTGTAAAATAATTTCTTTACTTTGATTTTAGTGCAAACATGATTCTAATACTTATATCAACTTAGAATTGTGATGGGCAAATTTTGAAAATGAATTTGTATAAAATATTATTTGGTTTTGTATAGTTTTTGGAAATTTATATTTAGTTTTATAAAAGAATAATATTTTTACATTTTACATTTGAACGAATTTCTGATGAGAGATTCAAACTGATTTAAATTTGGTAAATATAAATCTAGAAGGATAGTAAAGTTTTACTAAGATTAAATATTGAAATATTTTTTTATGCAGTGAGAAATCGTGTTGAATACTTGCTGTCGGTAAGTGTCAGTGATGTTATTACTAAAATGTGAAAAAAGCCATATAATTAGAATTGTAAGATTTTTATTCGTGATCAGTAAATTTAATATTTTTTTAGGAAATCTTCATTTTTAAATTTTATTTAAAATAATTGAATTAATTAGAATTCAAACTAATTTTTTAAGTGGTGAATGGTGATATTGACAATTCTTTTATTTTGATGACATTCAGGAAAATTATTATATGCTCCATAATTTTTTTTTAGGACGATTGCAGTATTTTTTTTTCCTATATATTTTTTCATTATGGAATAAATGTCAACAAATTTATAATGTTAGAAAAAATTGTAGTGATATTAGGCAGCACCAAAGTTAGAAAATAGTCCCTAACATAAACAACAAAGTGTATTTAAATTTACATGGAGGTGATAAGATCAAAACATTGAAATGCAGAGAAGTGTAGAAATCAAATTAATAATTAAACCAGATTCAAATATTCTGAAACTAATCTTTGGATAACCTACTCACGTTCTAAAACGAAAAGGTATAGAAGAATTTTGTGTCCCCGCCGGCAACAGCACCGCCTTCAGCCCACATGCCATGATTCCATAACCACTCATTCTAAGCCTTCTCACCCATTCTTACAAACACCACACCCCCAATGCTAATACTTTCGTGTTTAACGTATTTCTCATACAAATTTCCTTAGATTTCGTCTCTGTTGCCACTCCTATTTCTTTGTCATGATGAACACAATTGCCCTTATTCGCAACCGCGCCATGAAATCCATTCGCAGGATTCTCATCAGTTCTCGGAACTCATCGCCTTTTCCGTCCACACCTGCATATTCTGATCACTCTCCTTTTATAGCTAACAATTTGCCGAAACCTTGTTTCAATCATCACCACCCTATGCAAATGAATCGTTTGCAAATGCATCGCATAAAGGGTATTGCACGGAATTTTTTTGGCTTGCCCTCTTCGAATTTCGCCCCTTTATCAATGCCCTTTAGTTTGATCACATCCGACGGGGACGTCTCTACCTTCAAGTTTCGAAATTGCTCGACCTCTGTGGAGACCCGTGGCCATGACAACAATTTTGAGAGGATTTACGTACAGGGTGGCATGAATAACGTGAAGCCGTTGGTGGTGGAAAGTTCTCATGAGGATGTTGTAGATGAGAGAAATTTAGGTGGTGAAGTGAATGTGAGTGTGGGGAAGAGTAAATGGGAGGAGTCAGAGGTGGAAAAACAAGCATGGAAGTTGTTGCAGGGAGCCGTTGTGACTTATTGTGGCAACCCTGTGGGGACTGTGGCTGCAAATGATCCTGGTGACAAGCTACCCTTGAATTATGATCAGGTCTTTCTTAGGGATTTTATCCCATCAGCGCTTGCTTTCTTGCTTAGAGGAGAAAGTGAGATTGTCAAGAACTTTCTTCTTCACACCTTGCAATTGCAGGTAATTTACCCTTTTAGAGTCAGACACCTAATGATTCAATCATGTGCTTCATCACTTTAATCCCTTCTCTGTTGGAAGAATAAGAAATGTTGACAACACACGCTTTACTCTTGGCCAAATTTTATTGGACATCACAAAATTGTTATAGGTCTCGCTTCTTATTTAACGAGTTTCATGATGTTGTAGTTTTTAATAAAGTTTGATAATAGTAGACAATGTTCTAGAAAGAGCGAGTTGCTCTAGTACTCCTTTTTGGATGAATAGATTTTACAGTTCAGTGTTTTGTCTCTACTTGATTGATCCAGAAAGAAAGTGATTTTGTGTAACATAACTCATTTAGTGTTAATTTTTTTTTTTTTGAGAACTGATTGTTAATATTATACATTTTTGTTAAAAGAGTTGGGAGAAAACAGTGGACTGCTACAGTCCAGGGCAGGGCTTGATGCCTGCAAGTTTCAAAGTTAGAAGTGTAGCTCTGGACGAAGATAATCATGAAGAAGTTTTAGATCCTGATTTTGGGGAATCAGCCATTGGTCGCGTTGCACCTGTAGATTCAGGTTAGTATTAGCTGTTCTTAAATACTTCCCATAGAGGAATATGTTGAAAATTGCTATTGAGTTGTACACGATGAGAATTCTGAAAAATATTATTCGAGTAGTATAACAAAAGAACTTTCATTTATTATTTCTGTTTTGTTTTCTCTATAGGATTGTGGTGGATCATCCTCTTGCGAGCTTACGGGAAGCTCACTGGAGATTGCACCTTGCAAGAAAGGGCCGATGTTCAAACAGGCTTAAAAATGATCCTTAACTTGTGTTTAACAGATGGTTTCGATATGTTTCCTTCTCTGCTAGTCACTGATGGCTCTTGCATGATAGACAGGAGGATGGGCATTCATGGTCATCCCCTTGAGATCCAAGTGAGTCTAAATATGCTATGCTTCTTCATTCTTATGCCGTTTTTTTGTCTCTTCGTTTAAAATTGAACAATGCTCTGTATTACACAGTTGAAATTGCCCTAGTCTATGCGTCTATCATTATATGCTCCCGTTCCATTGATATATGTTATTTTAGTGCATATGCTTCAACTGATATTAATCTGTATTTGCTAAATAAAGATAAAACTCTGAATTCAGGTAACCTGGTTTCTGCGTTGTACTTCTACTTTTTCACATATTATCCCTCCATTTAGCTGTCGCAAGTTTTACTTTACAGGCACTATTTTACTCAGCTCTTCGCTGCTCACGTGAGATGCTTGTTGTAACTGAGGGAACCAATAATCTTATTAGAGCTATTAACAACCGACTCAGTGCTCTGTCATTCCACATTAGAGAATATTATTGGGTGGACATGAAAAAGATGAATGAAATATACAGGTATAAAACAGAAGAGTACTCCATGGATGCCATTAATAAATTCAACATCTATCCCGAACAAATTCCACTTTGGTTAATGGATTGGATTCCAGAAGAAGGCGGATATCTGATTGGGAATTTGCAGCCAGCTCACATGGACTTCAGGTTTTTCACACTTGGAAATTTTTGGTCCATTGTCTCATCATTGGGCACCCCAAGACAGAACCAGGCTATTTTAAATCTGGTAGAAGCAAAATGGGATGATCTTGTGGGCCATATGCCTCTTAAGATATGTTATCCTGCCCTGGATAATGAAGAGTGGCGCATAACTACTGGCTGTGACCCAAAGAATACGTAAGTTCTTACCATAGTTTTTTTGTTGTTGTTTGCAGACATGAGAATTTTGATTCTTTTTTAATATGAAGTGTATTTGTTGAATTCATTTTTATAATTCGTTTGCCTTTGTAGTCAAAATTGCTTCTAGTGTGTGCATCTTAATTGAAACAACATGCTTAACTTTTGCAGCCCTTGGTCATATCACAATGGTGGATCTTGGCCAACCCTTCTGTGGCAGGTAAATTTCTCCTGATGGCAATGGATTGTATTTTAAGGAAAGCTAAGATGTGTTGTTGACTATCTGCTTTGTCCTGTGTCTTACCACCTAAACTTTTGAACTCAATGGGGAATAATAAGCACGGGAGGAGTACTTACCAGGCCACCAATAGAAACTCATTCTGCTATATTGCAGAAAATTGAAAATTAAAACCGTACACTGGAGAACCTGAAGTAAGAGAAAATATCTGGAGAGATTATTTTCTCGGGTTGTTAATTGGCAGCAAATTTTTTTATAAATGAAACAAAATTATTTGCCAGTTTTGTTGCTGGGACCTTGCATGTCAATTGTCAAGTCATGAAATGTTGCTTTAATTTCTGATATATACCCTTGTACCTCATCTCAAATTCAGTTCACGCTGGCCTGCATCAAAATGGGGAGAATTGAACTTGCCCAGAAAGCAGTTGCTTTGGCTGAGAAAAGACTGCCAGTTGATTCTTGGCCTGAATACTATGATACACGCACTGGAAAATTTATTGGAAAACAAGCCCGGATGTATCAAACATGGACCATAGCTGGTTTCCTTACATCCAAGATGCTTTTGAAAGATCCTGAAATGGCATCCAGGTTATTCTGGGAGGAGGATTACGAGCTTCTAGACATATGTGTTTGTGGGCTTAGCAAGAATGGCAGAAAAAGGTGTTCCCGTGGTGCTGCCAGGTCTCAGATTCTTGTATGATGAATACCTAGTGTAGTGTGAAATTCATAGAATTCGGGGGATCATATATTTCTTTTATGTCTTTGGTAGCTTATAGTAAATGTTAAATCGGAAGGTTAACATATTCTCCATTGGTATAATTATGGTTAAGAAGGGTTCCTTTGTTCTAGGATGATAATTCTTACTTATTTTTAACAATGAGGGGATAGAAGGTTATAAGTACGTCCTCTTGTTTTGTATATGAACTAATTAATATTCACTTTGATTTATCTCACTATACAGTTGTTCCTTTGCAGCATTTTATAATGAGTTATTTATCTCTCTATACAATTGTTTTACCTAGTTCTTCTGTGTCTTTGACTTCACTTTCTCATCACTGGTCTTAAGATTAAAGGACATTACTAATCATATAGTCAAGGTTGTCGCATAGGATGTTTACAGAGAACAGTGACTGTAACACTAGTAAGATTAAGAATTCGCCTTTTAGTTTAAAAGAACGCATTAAAAAGTAAATTATAATTATAACCGTTGACTAAAACATAATAGGTGTTATTGTGAAACAAAAACAAACTGAGTTCAGAAACTTATCAAGGATTATTTCAATAGTATTTATATTTGTGTTCCGGACTTCATGCCAAGTTCATAGAAGGCAATTAGGCTAGTCCCCGGAACAGTTCTCAATAGTAAGAGCTTATTCCATGACAACCAATAACTAAAGTCAAGGGATACTAAAGATCGTGGTCTTTAGATAACTTTAACAAGTAACTTAAGCAAGTAACTTACACATCTCTAATGATAAGGCAATTTGCTTATCCTTGTGATAAGGACACATGGTGACATCATAACAACACAAATAAGAATGGACATTTGTTCGGTGATGGTGTTTGCAGGTAAGTTACAGTCCCCATTTGATTTTCTATTCGACCCATCCCATTGGTGTTAAAAAACTGTCTTCACTGCATCCTATTGAATGAACTGTTTTTCCTGTTTAGCCAATGGTATGTTTAATATTGCTCTTGTGGTCAATTAGCTCATGCTTTGGCCATATTGGTGTCCAAGGATCATCCATATATGTTGACAACACACTAATGGACATGCATACCATTTGCTGCGATAACATGGACCAAGCAAAAATGGTTTTTGAGGATTTCACTACCAAAACTGATGTCTGCTGGACTACTTTGACCACTGAGTACACTCATAGAGGAGACGCCTACGGTGCTCTTAAGAGTTTTCTGTCAAATGTTTCTGGTAAACTTCTGCTTTATCCCTCTTCTCTTGTTTTAAAGTCTATTTTTACTTAATTGTTTTATTTATTAGTGGTCTAAATTAGTACAACACAATTTCTTGTTGACAAACAGGAGGAAGGAGCACTGAGTCCCTTTAGCTTGTAGTGATGCTGAACTAGTGTACTAAAGACTGAAATATTTTAGATTAATGACGAAGTAGATTTATTTGGTACTGTGTTGGGAAAGTGAAGGAAGCTTATCAATTAATAGAGAGTATGCCATTTGAGCCAGACGAGTCTATCTGGGCAGCCCTTCTGGAAGCTTGTAAATTGCATAATCAACCCAGTGTGACCAAATTAGCAGCTTTAAGGGCTTTGGATATGAAGCCAATTAGGACAGGAACTTATGCCTTGATATCAAATATTTATGCTACTGAAGACATCTGGACTAATTTTGCTAGCTATAAAAAACTGAGGAGAAGTACTAAAAATAAAAATGACTCAGGAAAGCAGCTGGATTAAACTGAAAGACCAGGTTTGTAGTTTAGTTGTTGGAGATAGATTTGTTTCTTCCAATGAAGAGCTGTGTGAAGTTCTGAAATTGTTGATTATGCATATGAAAGATGTTGAGATGGACCTGATTTATACTGTATTGTACATGAGGTGAAAGAAAATCTGTAAACTAGTAAAATAATTTTATATATTATTTAAATGTTTTTTATTAATATATTTTTAAATAAATAATTTATTAAGTTAAATCATATATATACACAGATAAATGTAATTACTAATTATAAAATGAGTGTTTTTTTAATACAAAAGCCTAAAACTTAGAAAAGAAATTCCATAAAAACAAAAACAACTCCACAGATAAGAACTTATAAGAAAAAAGTTGTTTTAATACAAAATAATCCTTTTTTTTATTTTCCTTGTTTTAATTATTAAAAAGTAAGTTGATTAGTTAACTTCTTGGTATGTTTAAATATTATCTTTCAACTCCTCCTACTTATGTCCTTAATAATTATAATAAAACTGCAATCTTGAACGTAATTGCACTTTATAGGTTTTTTTTTTCCTAATTTTTTTTACTTCAACAAAACCAATTTCATGTATCAAACCTTTATAAAATTCTCATAATTATGAAATCGGCCTGAAGAATAATTAATGCATAGAGATTATGAAGCGGTGCCCAAAAATGGACTAGTCTCTTCACATTCCCGCCAACTGCATTTATAAAAGGCTCTCTCTCTAATCTCTTCTTCCGTTCTGTTGGAATTTCCGTGACTGTCACAAACCCTAGACCCGAAGTACAATGCTACCGAAGCCCGAAACAAAAGCTGCATCGGCTTCCGCCGCCTTCTTCAAACCAGGCACTATCGTGGAAATCAGCTCTGAAGATGAAGGCTTTCGCGGTTCCTGGTTTTCCGGCACCATCATCCGCCAACTTCCCTCTGATAGGTTCCTGATAGAGTATCACAACTTGATGGCCGATGAGAAGAGTTCAAAGCGTTTGAGAGAAGCCCTGGATATACGCCAACTGCGGCCCATTCTCCCATCAGAGACAGGCCAAATATTTAAATTCGGGGATGAGGTTGATGCCTTCTACAACGACGGTTGGTGGGAGGGCTACATAACCGAGGAATTAGATAATAACAAATTCGCTGTGTATTTTAGGGCCTCAAAGGAGCAATTAGTCTTTTCCAAAGAACAACTTAGAATCCATAGAGAATGGTTTGATCACACGTGGGTCCCACCACTCCGACAGGTAAATTCATCTCTTAATCTTATTCTTATTTACTGTATTAGAAAGTACTCTAATCTAGCAGTAGGGTAGGCCTAGTTTGATTATAGTTTAATGTTATTATGACGATAGTATTGTTAATTAAAGGATAAAGGTGAATCCAATGAAGCTGTGAAGACCGAGGAGTTTGGCAAAGGGGCTATAGTGGAGGTTAGCAGTGATGAAGATGGGTTCAGTGGAGCTTGGTTTGCTGCCACTGTTGTTGAGGCAAAGGGAAATGACAAGTTCGTTGTTGAATACCAGACTCTGTTAGCTGATGATGATGCTAATCTTTTAAAAGAGGAGATTGGTGCCATGCATATAAGGCCTCCTCCACCTGAGACTAATATTGATGGTCGATTCAATCTTCTTGACGAAGTTGATGCCCTTTACAATGATGGTTGGTGGGTCGGTGTGATTTCTAAAATTCTTACTGGTTCCAAGTATGTAGTCTACTTCAGGTCTTCCAATGAGGAACTAGAATTTCAGCACTCCGATTTGAGGCTGCACCAGGACTGGATTCATGGCAAATGGGTTATGCTCTCTAAGGTATGCATTGGTGTTCACTGAAACTCTGTGATCAAGCATGCATGTTCAGACTTTTTAGAATTTCACTTGACAGCTTACAATAAAAAGTAGGTTGAGATTGACTTTTAGACTTTCATGTTAGATTTCATGTCTGCCTTTTAGACTCTGTGGCTTCTTAGGGAATCACTCTAGAAGACAGAGGCACCCAATAAATATTTTAACTGATAATGTATCTTCTCATGCTAATTGTATTCAACGTATGAAGGTTCATTCCCATCTCTAAGTTGACGGCTTCAAGGGAAAGTTTGCATTTAATCATGTTGGGATAATTACCAACATAAATTAAGTCAGTTATTAGGCTTAGTAGGTCGGAATCAAGATTTTAAATAGTGTCACTTCACTACAGTGTTGTAGCAAAGAAGAGCCCTTGGCTGCTGTTGTAGTGGTCCAAGTACTGTCTGCAATAGTACTGTCATGCATTGATGCCAAAAGGCCTCTCTTTACAATGACATTAGGGTTTTTGTGGGATTTCAATCTCTGAACTTGAAATCTATATATGTAATAGTGAAAATGATAGAGACTTGAAATTAGAAGATGATGATTCCCATATATTTGAATTTTATTGTTACATTTACTTGTATGTTTATAAGTCCTGGTGTAACCGAGTTATTTTTTGATGACGGATTCTTAATGGGTTCAATGTGGGAACAACCTCTTTGCGTATGCAAGGGGTATAATTGCTTACAATTATTCTCCTTCCTATTTTCTCATAGCAAAGAGCCTTATGTCACTAGGGTATGGTAGTTTTTTCTGTTTTATACTTGTGTTTTGTTTAATCCACTATGCCTTTTTATATCAGTATCAATGTCACAAACTTTGATTAGCCTTTGATCATTTTTTAGAATTTGTATGTATATAAGTATGTTGGCATAAGCTAATAAAATTTTTCAGAATTGCTGCTATATGCCATCCTACTAAACAGTTTCCAAACTTGCTCCAAATTCATTCTACATCTATGATTGTCGGCTTAGTTTTCCATCACCCTCCTCTGCATCCAAGAGACCCATATATATTCTTCTTTGCAAATCGAGTAAAACTTGCTCCAAAATTTAATCTGCATCTGTGACTGTTGCTTAGTTTGGCACCCTCATTTGACAAATCATGTTGTGACCTAAGATAATGGGTTTAGGGATGTCTATAACAATAGAGTAAAAAGCATACCTGCATGTGTAAGAAATGAGTAGAGTGAAACAACAACTTTCGTGTTATTTTAACTAATCTCGATTATATAGGGCATGTGATACTACATAGGAATGTTTGGTTATGCTGATATATAATATCAATATAATTAAAGTATAGCTCATGACTTGTTAGTAGTAGATTATTAACGTTGTTGATCAGTATTTGACCTTGACATAATGGACGAGGTTGTTTTAGGCTGAAGATGTGTTTTTCTTTAATTTATCATGCATTCTAATCTCAATTCACAAAAATTAAGATAATATTTACACTTGCATACTTTACAAAAACTTGATTGTATTTTTTGATGAAGAGACTTCTCGGCAATCTTCAACTGATAATATGTATTTGATAGTTGTTACTCACTTGTTCTAGTTGATTAAGACGAGTAATTGATGTACGGACTCAAGCAAAAATATTGTTTAGATGATTACTACCTTTTAATTCTTTTGGTTAAAAAAATTTCAGGCGATGGAGTTGTGAACGCCGAATAGGAAGAGGTAGAAGACAAAATCTGGATTCGGATCAGTTGCACATCATGGTTTACAAGTTTGTTTGGATTTAAAAACAGGAACTCATCCTCTTGATAGGCTAATGGCCACTTTAGATTTTGAATTATTTAGTTTTGCTTGACATTTTTCTGGTAAGTATATTGTCCTTTTCAGACATGCCGATTTTCTATGTTATATATTGTCCTTAAAAAAAACAGACAAGCCATAAAAAAAGGTTATTAAAAAATGTTATTAATATACCCTACCATTATCAGTATATTTAGTTCGAATCAACGAGATGAAAAGCAGCATGATGTAGCTTTGACAATTAATCCGTGTACCCAACCCAATGATTTTGAACTAAATTTCATAATTATCCTTCATTCCGAAATTGAATTGAAATTTTGGAATTGGAAAAAACATACCAAAAAATCTGGAATAGATTTTATATTTATTGAAATCAAAATCTCATTTTGGGATGGTAAATCTGAAATACAAATTAATTGGGTGTTGGAAGTAATTGCGTATGGCTTTTCGGTTGGGTTGAAGAAAAGTTCAATACGATTGTTGCGTTAGCAATTAAAACTGGGTAAGTGTTGTTGGTAGGGCCAATAATGTTTCTCTTAATTAGGTTGGAGGTTAAACATCGCATTAGGGGTCTCAGTATGAGCACATGTAATGTATTCCCTAAATATTAATCACTTAATAATAGCCAAAATGAAGATAACCAATAAAGTAAGGGAACTTCTTTATACATTACTTTATCAGATCAGGGTTTTCTTCACTTGAATCATTGTCTCCCTCAATCCCAATCATTAAAAACAAAGTTTACAGTTTAAATTATAAATAAATAATAAGTTAAAAATTATGCACTCTTACGAAAGGCTTGTGATCCTGAACTTACTATTCTTTCTCACTTTTTTTTTATCTCTTTCTACAGTAAATTGTTATAAAATTAAATGTTATTGAATTTTTCCAGAAAGATTATTTTTAATACAACTATTGGACTGTTTTTTTTAAATAAATTGTTATAATAAAATAATAATTTATTAAAATTACAACCGAATGTAGCTGTGTAGGTATGCTAAAGTCATGATATAGGGACAATTCACTTTTTCTTTCTACATTCATCAAATATTATTATTTTAATACTTTTTATATTATTTAATTATAAATTTATCATTTATTATTTATAATTTTTTTAAACTAGCTGATGGTTGCATACAACTCTTTTGAGTTCTCAAGTATAGTTTTTCTAAAAGAAATATCGGTCTTCAAGTATGTGCATTTCACAGTTAATATTTGTTTTTATTCCAAAGCATGAAGATGAGAGTTGTTTAATGCATTATAAGGTGCTGAACTCCAATAGGAAACTGAGGATCAATTTCACTTAGTTCAGAAGATGTGAAATCATATTAGAAACTTAAGAGAACAAAGTTTAATACTAATACAAATTTATAACTTAAGCATTTGTTTTTTCTTTCTAACTGTAGATAGCTTAGCTGATAATAGCTTGCTAGAGCATTGCTGTAGAGTAAGAAAGAAATTGAAAGCATTACAACTTAGACATAAAACTTATAGAATAATAAACTTATTCTGATATAACAGTGAGTACTCATACATAGCCATAGCAGAACCACCAGAGGAAGAATCAAACCTCTTGAACTTCAACAGCATTACCAACTTGTTTCACTTCCTTCAGCTCTTCCTTCTTCACTTTCTTCTCTTCTTTATTCTTCACTTCCTTAATTGGCTCCTCAATCACAAAAGCTGAGACCGGGAATGTCCTGAACAACGCTGTAGAGGTCTTGAATGTGATCTTGTCACTGGGTGGATCATCAACAAAGATCTCATTCAGTGTCAACCAAACCAAGAGTTCTTTGGCCTTCACACCAGTGAGCTTCTTTATCTTACCAACCTCAACATAGGCAGTGATCTCAGTTGCATAGGACACTTGCCTCCCAATCTTCTCAAACTTGTGGTTTATGGTCTTCTTCTGCTTCAGCCACACAAACCCACTTTCTTTCTCGTACCCACATTCCTCAATGTCCTTCAAGGGCAAAAGGCCATTGGGTAGCCCTACCTCCTTCAGCAGCAACTTTGTCTTTTCTTGGCAGAGTTCATCTCCACGGTACACCTCGGATTTGGCCCTGATCTCTGCAGACACTAGTTTCATTTTCTCTTCTTTTCTGATATTATGATCAGTTAACGTGTGTTTTGTGATTTGTGAAGGAGAGATAGGTGGGGTTGATATAGCCCTAGTGCTATCTCTTTGCCCTTCTATCTCCCATAAACTTCAACAAATGCCATCCTCATAGTTCATAATGTGAACTCGTATGTACATGACTTTAATTTTGTAATGTTATGTTCATTCACTATTAAGGTAGTTGGTGAGCAAGAACGTGTGTCTTAAATGCCTATCTGCATGTCTTTACCATATGGCTGAACTTGTATTGAAAAAGTATGCAAATGAGAGTCTTTTTGCAGTAAATTTTTCTGTCAAATTCGTTTGGGCAGGTGTACTTTTCTTTCTAGGTATTACAGCTATGTCAATTTTTAGAAAATGGAATGAATACGGTAGAAAATGACAGCATTCATGTAACAACACTTTACTACTGTCAGAGCCAGATTGGAAGGATTGTATTATAAATCTGTGTTTTGAATCAGATTTAATTGCCACTTGCAAGCAATTCAGATTCTAATTTACCATTTTAGGAAGGTCATAACCATTGTGTATGCACAAAATATATGTGTTTCAAGGAATGGATTAATCCTTTGTAATGACTGTGATTTCCATCTTTGTTACCTTTGTATGAACACAATGTATTTTTAAACACTTAGGGCTGAGATAAATATGTGGCTTTCATTTCATTTAAAAGAAAGTATTTATTAGTTTTATTGATAATTATTAATTATATTTCGATTAGAAAGGTTGACTGGTTACTTTTGAAGTATTTATTAATTTTATTAATTATTATTTTTATTGAATAGTTTGACTGATTAGCACAATAAGGAATTTCTCTTCTTAATTATGTTCTTATTGCAGAAAACATTAATGTAGTTAAATTCTTTAGAGACTTTTATATTTCTTAGTTTGCAACTAAAAAGAATTTGGTCATATAGCTAATTTGCTAATTAAAAAATACATTTATATCCGGTGAACTAAATTGTTCTTTCACAATTTATTCCATCTTAAATTTTTTGGATTCATTAAATACTTAAAAAAATTATATTTCTTAATTAAGTTCCGTTTGTCTAATTTTTTATTAAGTGTATCACATGGTTATATTTGTTAAAAAATATAAAATTTTATAATAAATAAAAAATGATATTGTAATTAATATAAATTAATTTTATTATTTTAATGGAAAATGGGTTAAATAATTAGATTGGAGATTTTGCTGTCACTATTATTGATGTAAAGGATGAGGACAATTTTTGTTATCAATAACTGAATAATAAAAATTAATTTATCACTAATGTGACCGACAAAATAACAACTATGTCACTCAATTTAAATTTTTTAATACTCAATAAATAAATAAAAATTAATAAAGACTCCATTAAAAATATATAAATTTATGAAAAATTTAAAAATTAATTAAATCAAATATATATATATATATATATAAACATGTATGTAGGTGTAGGAAAATCTGAAACAAATTGATAATAGCATTTTAAAAAACTAACTTTGTGGAGATAACATATGACCATTTTGTTGAGGTTTCATTCTTCATGGTCAAGTTTTGTTTTACAGTGGAGTTTTCTCGATGTTCCTATTACAAGTTCAATTCTTTTATACCTTATCTTAGTTTGGTAGTATTTTGTTTCCAGTCAATAAATCATCTACTGTTTTACTCATGTCTAGTAAGGCAATTTCATTTTTCTTTTTCTCAAATCCTGATAAAAATTGTCACAAGTTAAATCAATGATAGACCTATTAAATCAAAAAGAATTGAATCATGACATTTAGATCATGATCATTACACTAATTGAAAAATGAAATAGAGAATTACATATTACTATTAAATATAAATTTAGTTTAATAATAAAAGTTCTATTCAAACTAAACAATTTAAAAAATTAATTAAAGTTCAAATATTTCTTAAAAAAATTATTATTGAATAAAATAAAATTTAATTAAAATTTATTTACATTTAAAAATAGTAAATTGTTTTTCATAAAGATCAACTAGATAATTAATGTGTCATAATCGGCACCAATATCCTAAGAGATTGGTATATAACTGTGGTGATAGAACTGTAGAAGCTATGGGTGGATGACCTAACACTTTATTGTTTACTACTCTTTGCTATCATAATACTTTAAAAAAATATATAGAAATTTCTTGAAAACTATAGATTTTGATGTAGTTGAAAATTGAATGCATAATAAAGAGTGAAGAGAGAAAGCAGTGAGGTGTAATATTACAGTTGGGAAGGTCACCTATTGATGTGTTATGAATGAATATTAATAACATCACCTCACATCATATTCAATTAGTAAAAAGGTGTGCCTTCTAGTGCATGGGTTAAAAATAGTAAAAAAAATGTGTTAAAAAAAAAATTTAGAAAATTTATATAAAAAACTTTTATAAATTAATTTATACATGGATTAGTTTTAACTTATAAAAACTCAAGGACAAAACTTCAATATGCCACAACTATGCCTGTCAAATTTTATTTTAAGAAAAATGTTAACTATTATCCTTAAGTGCTAAGAGTATCATTTTAAGAAAAATGATTTTTTTAAACTATTACTTTATAAATTAAAATTAATTTGAAAGTTAAAAATAAAAATTTAGAAAATTTATATAAAAAACTTTTACAAATTAATTTATACATGAGTTAGTTTTAACTTATAAAAAAACTTATTTAGTATAAACATAGTTAATAAAATCAAATGCATATTAAACTATGAAATAGTAAATGATTTTTAGAAATAATTATTATTAATACTCGTTCTATTGTACTAAAATTATAAAATCAATAGATATTTAGCTACACTAATCATTAGTGTTTTTTTTTACCGTCACAAACTACTGTTTTAATAATATAATAAAAATGTCTGATTAAATTTTGTTGGAAACAAACTAATTTTGTGGATGATAAACCTTATTATAAATCATCCCATAAATAAATTATTATAAATTTAGCATCCGAAACTAGTTTACCTATAAATAAACTAAACAAAAGAAAAACGATGAAGTTATTTCATAATTATCCTGGATTGGAATTTCAAAGAGTAGAAATCTGATGAAATCCAGAATACACTTCTAATGTTTTAGGTATATCCTTTAGGGTTTCGAAATACACTTTCAATGCTAATCTTATTAAACAAATATTTTAAATATTTTGACATTATCACCGAATTCTTTGGATAAATTTTAAGAAGTTATTTTTTTATCTTTAACCGACATAAATTAAAAAAAAATACAATTTAAAGTTCTGAAACCTCAATCTAAGCATCTTACAAACACCACCACTAGCTCCACTATCCTTTGTTGTGAAATGTAACACTTTGTGAAGGCTTTTTTTAAGTGTCATATTTTCTTTAAGAAAAAATTCAGATTCAATACCATATTAATTACACCGCTAGTGGCTTTTAAAAATATTTAACTTTATTAATCTGTTTATATTATTTTTTAATAATTCCAGACACAATGAAAGTTCATTGTCTCTTTTCCTTTATTAGATACAAACATATTACTTATTTTTATAAAGAGTTTATATCAACTAAAAAATAAGACTAAATTATAATATATATATATATATATATATATATATATTTTTTGGTATAAATATTATTTTAATAAAATTTATTAAATAGACTCGGTTTATTTTTTTTTATCTATTATTAGGTTTCTAACTAGTTTTACACTCAAGATATCGTACTTGGAGTATATTGAATATTTCAGATCGATAGATATAATTAGACAAAATTTTCTTCCACCTTCATACTTTCTCTTGCACCTCTATTTTTTTTTTTTAATTTCAACTACTGAAGCACAAACTAAAATTAACAAAACATCAAAATCTACATTAACTTCACTTCAATCAAAATATATATAAATAAATAAATAAAAAAGACTAAAAGCTTAAGATATCTCAAATAAATTTTTCTATAAAAAATGAAGTTAGTAAAATATATTTTTTTTTTATCTTCACACTAAGAAACATAAAATACAACAAATAAACTTGTCAACTGCTCTCTCTCAAACACTACAACCTTGCAGTTAAAAGAGAAGTATGAAGATGCAACTGGAATTATTTAAAAATATAAAATTATACTTCATTTAAGATATTTCTAAAGAGAAAATTTGCCTACAATTATGTAAGTAGATGCAAATATAACTTTATAAGTTTCAAGTTGATTTTGTAAAATTAAGTTAAATTTAAATTTCACTTTCTTAAATAATATTAAAGTTATTCAAAATTAATCTTATCTTAATCAAGTTTGTGAATAGGTATCTAGTCCCACTATGTTAAT
>Ga0123342_1005581_pt1 | contig 18106 bp, 7 predicted proteins | sample Turbeawhitnodule_FD_89960 | JGI IMG/M metagenome (GOLD analysis project Ga0123342, IMG submission 89960) | Root nodule microbial communities of legume samples collected from Mexico - Turtle bean Mexico white nodule | ecosystem: Host-associated > Plants > Roots > Nodule | place: Mexico: Nepantla...
CACCCCACCACACGAAGTAACTTCCTTTCTCATTTTTATCTTTTTACTGAAGGATAATTTTGGTATTTTTAAATTTTATGGAGGTGCCCGAAGAAATCATGGAGGTGCAGGAAGAAGCTGTCACCAAGTTTGAGTAACTTTTTGGGACAAGCCAATTTAAAACGAGCCACAAAAAGTATCAAGTGGCGTTTAGCTCACAAGTACTTGTTGTCCCTCTATAATTACTTCCTGCACCTTTTTATTACACTTAATTTTTACATTTTATAGAACATGCTATCCAAAGTGTATCAAAAGAAATTTAGGAAAAATATATTTCAGTAATCTATAAATACTTGACAATAAAATTTCTGATCGTGAAATATTTTTTCAAGAACAATTTAAAATATATTTAAGACGTTAGCAGAAAAAAAAAGAAATTCAATTCAAGGATTTTTCATGTTTGATAATCAAAATTAGTTCTGTGGGTGAAGTATCTCTAATTCATGTTTTTCATATTCTTGCAGAAACCGTGATTTCCAAGTTTCATGCTCATTTACTGTTGCAGAAACTGATTTTGGAAAGTTTTTGAGAAAATTAAAATGTTTTGCTAATTAGAATTAACATTGCAAAATGTGTTTTTAATTGTTTAGAAAGTTTGTCTGAAGTTGGAAGAAAGAGGAGAGAGAGTGAATGAATGAATGAGAAAAGGACAAAAGTTGATAATTTAATAATAATTATGGTGTGCTTAAGTCAACCATATGCTAATGTTCACAGCATACTACAGCTGGAGGTTCATTGAAATGCATAATTAAATTATGTAACTGTTAATTAACTAATAATTAATTAATGAATTAATTATGAGTGTGAGCATGCATATCCTGGCATACAACAATAACCCATACTCACTCTCATTCTGCAAATTTGGATATTCCTTATTATCTCTATCTGTCACAGAATTTTTAGGTTCCATACCCATAATAATAACTTCATCATCTCATTATTTTTCAAATCTCGATACTTCACACCTATTTCTTAATACTATTGTTTTTCTAAATATGTGCACACTCCCCCAAAATCACATGAAACCATTTTTTCTTTGTCCTTTTTACAATAGTAACATGACAAAGGGTGTTTATGTGATAAATGCTATTTTTTTTAAGATTAAAATTTTGAAACCTGCAAGAAGATATTGGAGAAATATAGAAGACATTAAGTTTATGTTTAAGAAATTTTTAACTAGTTTGGATGGAGGAGTGTTTGAATCTCGGTTTGAGAAGTGCATGACTCGTGACTCAATCGAAATCAGAAGAATGAGTGTTTGACTTTTAATTTAATTTGAATTTGAATCGAAAAACAGTCATATACCAGAGAGATCGAAGAAAAGACGAGGATGCATGCAAAAATCTTGTACATTGATCACGTATCACATTGAGAAACGATTTCTTGTGTAAAGAAAGAACATTAGTCATAACAGTAAACACCATACAAATCAAAATAAAATCACTTTTAAATCAGACACCAGTTTTTTTAAAATAATAAAAGTTGTAATTTTGTATTTTTACTACATAGAAATTTGTGAGAGGCTGACATGTGGTACTTCTAGAAGCTTCGTACAAATTAGTGAAATTTGAGGAAAAAATTAATTGCAATATCTCCAAATGATTTGGTTGCACCACCACTCGTGCAACTCTAAATTCTCAACCATTTTGTGATTTTGTTAGTAAAAAAGAATTTGTTGGAGGATTAGAAGACCTTGAGGTTTGAACACAAGATTCCTGAAACAAATATTTTAAGAAAAAAGAGTAATAATTTATGGTGACCATAGTTGTAAAATTGTAAGAAAATCTCTTTGCTCCCTCCCATACCAATGCTATTCATTATTTAAATGTGTGAATATTCCTTTTACATGAAAATGCACATGTTCTTCAATTTCAATATGTGGTGAACAGGAATAAGTGGTTATCAAAAAATATTTTCTAACATGGGGACCAGGGACAACCCTAAGCCAAAGACGTGCTTAGCTAACTTCCAATGTGCATTTCTGTAATACACATTATACAACACACGTCACTAATTTATCAACTCACCCTTGTTCCACCCAATTCACCTTTTCAATCTCATCCCAAATTTAGGATTATAATTATATTTTTTTAATAAATTTTTTTGTTTGAAATGTCATATCAACAGTGGGAAAAATATTTCATAATATATAAGTGGATGCAAACCTCACCTTATGAGCTGATTGTAAGGTCGAGTTAGACTTTAAAATTCATCTTCTAATATGATATTAGAGTCTATTATAACGAGAGTTGGAGAGTTGGTTGGGTTGATTAGACTACTTCCTATCGGATCATCCATTATATAGTTTCACCCACGAGTTAATGTGTCTCGACATGAGATTGTGTTGAAGATTTCACATGACTAAAAATAAAGACATCTCATAGTATATAAGTGGATGCAAATTTTACCTTATAAAGTGGGGTTCGTAAGATTAAGTTAGGATTAAAATTTGCTTCCTAATAGTTTTCACCACTATACCTTTCAAAGTAAGTCTAAAAATTTGTTGAAAAATATGTTATGATTCCATAACAAAGAAAAAAAAAACAAAAAATTTAAACCTACAAGATTTGTGTAAAACTCTAAACTTTAGGTTGTTTCATCTTAGCAAACTATAAAAAAAAAAATGGGATGCAATTAGTTACTTGATAAAACGAGTTCATTATTTTGATTTGCACACACAATCAATTTTATCATCCATAGTAGTAAACAAAATATGCGCATAAGGTAAAACAAAACAAACCATTTGAATGAAAAAACTCAATTCATTTTGTTTTCTTTTTCTACATGTAAGTTGATTTTACATATCACACATTTTTGGTAAGAAGCTAAACTCTTCAAAGAAACATTAATATTTCACAAAGAAAAAACGATTTTTCATACTTAAATATTTTTATAAAAAAATTATTTTTTCATACTTAAATATTTTTATAAAAAATTATTTTTTCATACTTACATTTTTTAATGGATAAACAAACTCTTTATAGTGTATGTATGGCATGAATATGGGCATGAGAAGGAGAACTTTTCTGTAATTTGAGTGTATGACAAAAGTAGGCTCGTAATAAACTTTATGATTATGTGATGTTATGACATGTATGGTGAGATGTATGATGAGAGAGATAAAAGTTTTGTCGTATGTTGATAATCATGCAAACATATTTATGATTGAATGTGTTGTATATGCAGGCTGTGTGATTATTTATTTATTTATTTTTGGTGTTAAAATGAGAGAGAAAGAAAGGATAAGAAGGTAATGCCGTAACGGAGATTCGTGGGAACAGGACGTGACTCAATTTAATTCCTCTTACGAACCATTGGCTTGCAAAACCTATCCATAAATCATTTGATAAAGACCTTCTTCTATTCTATCATTCATAGATACTCTTTGCCTACCCAACAATAATTATTTTCATAACATAACAATACTAATCTTATAAAACTTAAATATGTAATATCAAATTACTCTTAACTTTACATCATCGAACTATTTAGAACTATTTATAGTACGAAAATAATTAAAATGAGTCATTTGGTTTAATATGAAATTTCACTTTATCAACCTAATAAAAATAATTACAATAGACATATTCCTGCAATTAAAATAGAAACAGATTTAATAAAAAAAATTTTTTTTTAAAAACTAACAATTATTTCACATTAATAATAATTAATTACAATCATTTTCACACTACACAAGTATTTCAATGGTCTAAAATTTGAAAAAAAAATCGATCTTAGAATATAAGTGGATTTTTCATAAATGGAAAAAAAATAAAATAAGCTACATTTAATGATTTAAAATAATAGTAATAATTGAGTATTTATGGTTAGAAGAGTATTAATTAAGTTTGTGTTGAAGAAGAAAATGGAAGATATTAATAATAGGGTTGACATAGATAGTGTGGAATGAATGTAGTAATGAGTCGTTTGTGAAAAGTACGAACCCAGTTGGTTCTCATTGATGTGGTGATTAGTTGCAAATGGAACACTTTTCCCAAACTCATTCATAGTAATATGCATTTACCTCCCACACCTATGGAAATGGAAAGTGATTGAAGCAGTTAGTTAATAGATTCACTCACTCACTCACTCACTCACTGACCTTGCAAGTGTGTAAATTGGAAGCAAAGAGTTGTAGTGTGAGTCTAGAAAAGGAAAAGGAAAAGGAATAATAGAGAGGTTGTTGGCAGCAGACAAAGTTGGAGAAACTAAGGTAGCAGTGAAAAGCATCTGATACAAGAAGAGAAAGGAAGACAAAATTAGTATCCAACTTAATTTAGAAAGTTAGAAAAAATGAGTGGAAAAGGTGAGGAAAAATGGTGTAAGAAAATTGTAAGGTTACGAACGGCGGCATTTAGAAAGTCAAAATGAGTAATGGAAAGAAGAAGTGAAACGCTACTAATCCCGAATCCCACATCGCACAACACAACACACAAACTCTCTTCTTCTCTTTTACCCCAAACGCCAACCTTTTCCACACCTTTTTTCTCTTTCTCTATTATTCGGACAAAACCTATCTCTTTCTTTTTTCTTCTTCTTTCTCTCTCTCTCTCTCTCTATCTTTCTCTGTGTCTCCGCCCCTTGATTACGGTCATCATGGAGAGCCTCCCGCTTGACACGGCGGAGAAGATTATTCTGCGGTGGGACTCGACGGCGTCGGAGGACGCCCGCGACAAGATGATATTCTCCGGCGACCGCGACGAGGCGGATCTCTACCTGCAGGCGGTGGACGAAATCCAGAGGTCCCTCTCCTCCGTTTCCGTGTCGGAGAAAGTCAACTCGGCCATCCAGATCGCCATGGCCCGCTTAGAAGACGAGTTCCGCAACATCCTCATCTCCCACACCAACCCCTTCGACCCCACCACCGAAGACGAGGCCTCCCAAACCCTTGACCCTCCTTCTTCCTCCTCTTCTCCCAAACACCCTGACAACGACGAAAACGACGAAGTCAGCCAAACCTCTCTCCTCCGTTTCAACAGCGACGGCGCTGCTTCCTCCGTCACGGGGAGCTACCGCTCCACCAGCAGCATCCGCGAGATCGATCTCATCCCCTGCGACGCCGTCTACGACCTCCGTTGCATCGCCGAACGCATGGTCTCCTCCGGCTACTTGCGCGAGTGCATCCAGGTGTACGGCAGCGTCAGAAAATCCTCCGTCGACGCCAGCTTCCGCAAGCTCGGAATCGAGAAGCTCAGCATCGGCGACGTGCAGCGCCTCCAGTGGGAGCAGCTCGAGAACAAAATCAGACGCTGGATAAGAGCCGCGAAAGTCTGCGTCAGAACGCTCTTTGCCAGTGAGAAGAAGCTCTGCGAGCAAATCTTCGATGGAGTCGGAACCTCCATCGATGACGCTTGCTTCATGGAGACTGTGAAGGGCCCTGCGATTCAGCTCTTCAACTTCGCCGAGGCGATTAGTATTAGCCGGAGGTCGCCGGAGAAGTTGTTCAAGATTCTGGATTTGCACGATGCGTTGACGGAGTTGATGCCGGATATTGATGTCGTGTTTGATTCCAAGTCCTCGGAGTCGATTAGGGTTCAGGCAGCGGAGATTCTGTCGAGGTTGGGGGAGGCTGCGAGGGGGATTCTGTCGGAGTTTGAGAACGCCGTGCTTAAGGAACCCTCTAGGGTTCCTGTTCCTGGTGGAACGATTCACCCTCTGACTCGGTATGTGATGAACTACATAAGTTTGATCTCTGATTACAAGGTTACTTTGAATGAGCTTATAGTGTCTAAGCCATCCACGGGGTCTAGGTATTCGGGTGATCCTGGGATACCCGATTTGGATTTGACTGAGTTTGAGGAGAAGACCCCTTTGGATGTGCACTTGATTTGGATTATTGTGATATTACAATTCAACTTGGATGGGAAGAGTAAGCATTACAAGGATGCGTCTCTGGCTCACTTGTTTGTGATGAACAATGTGCACTACATTGTGCAGAAGGTGAGGGGGAGTCCGGAGTTGAGGGAGATGATTGGGGATGATTATTTGAAGAAGCTCACCGGAAAGTTCCGGCAGGCAGCCACGAGCTACCAGAGGGCAACGTGGGTGAGGGTGTTGTATTGTTTGAGGGATGAGGGGTTGCATGTGAGTGGGGGGTTTTCTTCTGGGGTGTCCAGGAATGCTCTGAGGGAGAGGTTTAAGGCTTTTAATGCCATGTTTGAGGAGGTTCACAGGACTCAGGCGGTTTGGTTGATACCGGATTCGCAGCTCAGGGAGGAGCTGAGGATATCGATATCGGAGAAGCTGATTCCGGCGTATAGGTCGTTTCTTGGGAGGTTCAGGGGCCACATAGAGAGTGGGAGGCATCCGGAGAATTACATCAAGTACACTGTTGAGGACCTGGAGGATGCTGTTTTGGACTTTTTTGAAGGGATTGCTGTTTCCCAGCACTTGAGGAGGAGATCTGAATGATGGAATGGGACTAGTGGAGTGGAGTGATTGAAGTGAACAAGTGAAATGGAGTCTTGCAACTTAGAAGCTAGGACATATTCTTTTAATTTTTTCCCTGGAGCGTTCGGGTAATTGAGTGCTGGCCAATCTGAGGTTGCTCAAGCTCTCGGGTGGGTGCTCCAACAAGATTTATACCATGATGATCCACGATTATCGGGAAACCCTAATCTTGTGTTGAAGATTGGTGTGGCTTGTGAAAAGCCAAGTACCTCCCTCACCCTGAATGCTGCTGCCTGTAAGCACGTTATTTGATTTCTCACCACATTCTAGATTTTGTTATTTGTTTATATTGGAATTTGTTGTACGTGTGTTTTTTTTTTTTATAAATTTTCTCTAAGGTCGAAAAGGGCGGTTACTTTTGTAGCTTCAAATGACTTCTATACAATGTGATAGTTTTGCACTATATGCTTTGTCTTAAATCTTAGTTCTAGATACATTTCGTCTTTAGGCACCTGTATGTATCTTCTGTTTTTTCTATCTAAGAGGTTCATGTGGAAAACAGAAGAGTATTTATGAGATATATCGCACACACATAAAAGACCTTGCTTAATAAAGAATCCTGCCACATTTGGTTACCGAGTAATGTGTATACACAGCTTTATAGCTCTTGATAAGTGCATCTGATACGAACTACTTTGGGTAGGCTGGATTCTTGGACGCCTTATTATTTGTTATTGGATAATCGTTACTGAATTTTCCTTCTTTCTTTCATGGACCACTTAGTTACTAATTACCCACTGTTTACAAGAGTTTAAGTTTTATTGAAAGGTTGCGTTAGGTTCATTCTGAAAGGAGGCCAAGTTTCTGTACTTGAATGTTAACCTTGTAAGCACATTCTTATACCTTTTACCGGAAGTAGGCCACAATTTCTTTTTCGTTTTTGTATTTTTGTTAAGCATTCCGTCCAAGCAGCTTATGTCTTCCTTCCTTCCGCACCAGAAAACTACAAGAATTTGGAAGTTCTTCAGGGGATGGGTTTTGGTAACATAAGCATTTGAATCACCTTCGACCAAGAGTAAGTTTATTTTTACAGTACAGGAATAAGAAGAATCAATAAACAGGATTTTGTTGAAAACTTGAAATCATGATGGGGGTATTATTTTAGTAAACATTAAATGTTACATTTTGTTACCAGTTGGCATAAAGGAAATGATGTGAGATATAATTTGTTGTTAGAGAGAAGCCAGAAGTTCATGCAGTTCCGTGACCACAAGGCTAAAATTCCTGTGATTGGATCACATAAGTTTTTGTTCCCATCTAATTTTAGCTGTTAGCCATTAACCTACCTTCGTATTCTCCTTAGTTCAATTCAACATCAGGAACAGGAAAAGCTGGATCTATCACTGTTTTGTATTCCATATTTGCGTAAATATGAAGGTGATGCCTGAAAACGAAAGCAACTGGATGTATGTATATACAGTTAGGTAGTTGTAATGTAGATGGGTTTCTATTTCCTGTTTAGTCTTTTCAAAAAAGAATTCACTTATATTTTGAAGTATTACATTTTCTTCCCATTATATTCTCAAATTTATTACTCCTTATCTATTACTAAAATGATAAGTTTTTTTTTAAAAATAAAATTGTTTAAAAAATAATGTTTATTGCTGAAATAATCATTTTGGAATGATAGATAACTCATCGATATCGTTTTAAAGTAAAATCTTCTGTAAGAAGAGCTGAAACAATTAAACGTGAGTGTGTATATATAAAAGGATTAACGAGCTCACAGCATAATCAAATTGGTGACGAACCATTACGTTTGAATTAGCTTGTGTTAAATTATTTTTTAAAAGGTAATGTTTTGTTTATGCACACCTAAGCATGGAGTATGAGAGAAACTGTTCTACACTTCTCTTCTTCCTTATAGGTCAATAATTGAATTCTTTTAGTCCTAAAAGTAAAATTACAACTACAAGTCTGGATTCATCGTAAAAGATAAATAAAGTTTGGATTATTAAATTCGTGTTGATAGCTTTGCATTGATAAATCGTTTTTATTGACCTTTACCAACTCAACTCTATCCTTAAACTTTAGGGAAAGAATATACATACAGAAAAATAAAAAATACATGGATTCAAAATATCATTCATCAAATACGAAATAATAAAATACTGATAGAATGCTATACAGCTGGAAACTAAACTAAAAAAATTCCATCAAGTGTCCCCACATGTATGCATGCATGCACATGGATAATATACATAACATGGCATGATTGGAAAAAGGTTCCTTTGTATTAGTAAAAAGTAACTAAATTATATTCTTGTCCATTGGCATCACAGGAACACACAGGACTCTGTCATGTAATCCAATCTGGTAAGGAAGTATGTCCTGAGAAAAAGGGAGATAAAAGAATTAAAGAAAGAGTCATGGAGCTAATTTTCAAAAGGGGGTACAATAGAAGCAAGAATCATTCATTCTCTCTTGTCTTCTTCTAAATCATCATTTGAATTCCCGTTACTGCTCTGCACTGGTCTAGCATCTGGCACACTTCGAACATCTTTTGAAGAAATAGGTGATGGTTTTATGAGCGTTAAAGTAGTCTCATCCCTATCAAACTCATCGCTCCCATCATCACGGTAAGCGTATCTGTCAACAACAGGAACAATAGTGAGTTACAAATGATGTGCATGGACAGAAATGTTGCTCTAACGCAGACATTAAAGAATGTTGATGATGGAAAAACTTAGAGAGAGGTGGATTTTTTACCGTGTTGCACTTTGAGATGGTGCCCAAAGAATGCAGATAATACACAAGAGAGAGTAAGACAGAACTTGCCAGAATGCTGGGATGATCCATGCATTCCGCCATTGCTCATTGTATACATCATTTGATTTGAAATAAAGCTGAAAGAGAAAGTAGAAAAATAATGAAGACTTGATATATAAAATTGACTGATGAATTAAACCAGTAAATATGCAAATAACATCTATTTTCTAACACATTTCCTGATCTAGTTTTGGTAACAAAATTACAGCTCATTTTAATTTGTTTACAGCATCAGAATTCATTGATTGCATAGATGACCTTGAGTCAACTGTACAATAACTAGGTGTAGTTAACGTGCTAAGCCCAATTGAAATATGTTTCTGCCTGTGAATTACCTCATAACAAATCCAGCCCACAGATACAATCACAGCTGCTGCCAAAGCATTAGTGAACTTCCTGTAAATATCTAATTTTATCATCATCCTTCTGGCCTGTTGCATTTCATAAGCCCAGAAGAGTCAATTTTAGATAGTTATATTAAAAGACATGACAAAGTGAATAAATCAGTCGTCACATTACATGATGCAGCAGCATGGCAAAAGTCTAAGATAATCATCCTAGTTTGTGCACAAAAGCTATAAAACAGAATAGGATTCATGGAATAAGATCATCAGGGTCTGATACTTCAACCTGGGAAAGAATATTTCATTAATTCAATTAAAGAAAAAAAAACTATAATTTGACCATTAATTCTTATTTTTCTACATATATATCATAAAACATAGCCATGAAATATCAAACATGAAAAATACAAAATATTGGCAAACCCGAGGGAGAACTGTGTAATGTCCTCCCCCATGTTACTTGATTACTTCACTCTATATAGCCCATCTGCCCTTATATTCTGATTTATTAGTTAGAAATGTAACAGTACTTTTTTATGGCAATTCACTCCCTGAGTCTCCTCCTGCTAGATAACTCTTTCAATAATACTGTCATGTCATATTTCTACAAAATTTAGAAAGGATATGATACCATAACAGTACTCCTCCTCCCAATTGCTACCCACACAGTGCTTTAAATAAAAATTAAGGAAAACCGTGACTGGCAAGTTTACCGAAGAAAGTGAAAATTTTGCAGCCCTGCAGGTTATGTCCATTTACAAGAAAAGCTACTTTATGTGTGAGACAGAAGAAAAAGCTCACATGATGTTCAAAGAATAAAGAATATTGGGAAAATCTTAGAAGATGAATACCTGAAGCTTATTTAAAGTTGCAGAGAGTGAAGTGAAAATCCAAAGAATGAAGAACACATCCAACACTGCAGCCGGAAGAACTAAGAACAGTTTTGCCTTTCCAGAAAGATCACTTACTGCACCAACATTTTCTACCAACTCAAGAACTTCAGATGCAACAAAGAAGGTTCCTCCAAGCAAAACCACCTTTGATGTAAGCCCTCCAAGGGAAGGTCTCACAACACCATAGCCCATTGAAACCATTAAAATGACCAAACGTGCCACTGTCCGCTTAACAGTCCCAAAGGTGACTGCCCATATGGTTGTCCCAGTTGGCCTGATTCCAGTCTCACTGAATTCAGCATAGTCAAAGTACCACAGAGCCATCTCAAACATGCCTAGGGTTATCACCAGGGTAATGCAGTTCTGCAGGGGAAAAACTTCCCTCCAAAATCTAGCATATTGAGAAAACCAAAATATCCCAAGCAATACATATGCAAAAGACATAAATTGGTAGAAAATTTTCATAGGTGCCATTCTACCAGGCAGATAACCAGAGGGGTTTTTCCATACAGTTTTCCCTTCCACAACCAATTCTTTAAGCCTAGTATCACAATGAATGAAATACAAGTTATACATCCCAGTTTTTGTGATTTGTATAGCTTTCATGGGCAGCACTGCCACTTCATCATCAATTTTAAAAGAGACACCAAAAACTTGAGGCCAATCAGGATTCTCTACAGAAGGGCGGTAAATCACCTGCCCTTCAGCACACACACCGAGTTTTGCTAGATCACCGGTGCAGCAGACAGCCCTTTGACCCCCATAAGCTGAACCACCAATTGTCTCTCTATCTTCAACTTCAAAAAGAACAGCTTGAATCGGCCATGAGCTGAAGTTGGAAAACTCCTTGTTTCTCCGAAATGTAATCCTATCCAATCTGGATTTTTACATTACAACATATAAAACCGAATCAACAAAACATCAACATAACTTTTATGTAAGCTAAAAACTTTTATTATATCTGTTGGCTTGAATTGAGCATAAGGCGTGCTCAATTCAAACATCAGCATAACTAACAACAAAGTACTAAACAAAAACAGTGGTTTTGGGACTCATCCACAAGAGAAACAGTTTTCCAGCTTTTAATCCAACTAGTTGAAATCCTACGATGAGTATCCTAACAAGTTGACTTTTCAAATCTGACAAGTAAAATTACACATTTTACTTACACATTGAAGTTAATTAAAAGCTCACATTTTACTTACACATTCTACCAAGAACCTCACAACCACCACACTGAAAGCTCAATGCAGCAATTCAACAAGCTCCCTAACATTGTCAATTACATTTTTCACACAAAAAACATGCAGCAATTCTGAATCTGGCGGGTTACACAGAAAAACTTAAACAATGAAGATAAATCTTAAAGAGAAGTGCTTTCACATGACAAGAAATTGAAGGGAGAAGTGAAATGACCGTATGAAGGATTCAGGATTCGGAGGAGGGTAAGCGTCGGTGAGATTGGGGACCGAAGCGTAAATTCCTTCGCTACCTCCATGGACTACAAAGGCGTTGCCTTTGGCGGCGAATTTCTCCCCTCTGTAGTCGTGAACAGAAGCTTCGGCACAGAGGGACAGCAGAAGCAGAAACGCCAGAACCGAGACCCCACACATTTCACACACACACAGAAACTGGATCTGTAGAGGGAAGAGAGAGAAAAGAGAGAGAAGAAGAAAAAAATGTTGTGTGCTTGAGCTGGAACAATGGTGAGTGAGTGAATTATTAGTTTAACAGAGTCATCAAGAAAAGGTAGATTATTGAATGCAGTTCAGTTTTTTTTTATTATTTGCTTTTACAATATATAATATAGTGTTTTCTGTAAGAAATTTTATGTGAGAAATATGAAATTAGTGGTATTTTTACTAATTAAATTTTTTGTTGCCATGACAGACACAATTTAATTTCTGTCATTTGTTTTAATTTAATTGAAAGAATCAGTGCTTTATATATATATATATATATATATATATATATATATATATAATATATTAGTCAGTCACTGGATTCTCTCCGCAAATTTCTTGTTTTATAGTGAGTGGTCTTCATAGAGGTGTCGGTGTCTTTATATGAATAGTTAAAAAAATAAAAATAAAATGCATTTTACCAATGGTACTGTCACTGTCAGAATTCAAAATAGATGGCTCACAGAGTCAATATTATTATTATTCTTAAAATTTAGGTTGAAAGTAGTCTTATAATTTTTTATATATTTACTTGTGAGTTATTAGTGGTAAATTTCGAATGGAAAAGTTAGTTTTTTTTTTTTATTAATAGATATAAATTTTTGTTCATATTGGTAAAAACCAAATGGAACTTTGGAACACCAAAATCATAATGATCAATGTGTTCTTCTTGCATAAGTTGGCATAGAAAAAAAATGAGATTTTCAAAAAAAAGTATCGAAGGCTTTGTATCATTTCGATTTTCACTAATTTCTTTTTGTTTGACTATTCAGAAGTTTTTGTTTACAAGTTTAGAAGAAAATTGAGAATGACAAATATCATTATCTTAGGATTATTAAATACTACTCGAGTATGGTTTTGATTTTGATGTTTAAATATGAATTATTGAAGATAGTTGCACTGAAGTAAAAATATTATGAAGTGTACAAGCTCAATCAGTATTTTCTAATACTAAAATTATCAAACTTCTTTATGAATTTTAAATATGACTTTTGAAAAATATTCTAATATTAAAATATTTTCAATGAAAATTGAAAGCAAACTTATAATTATTAGAGTGGCTAGTAACATTTTGGTGAATTAGGCAAAAACTTTTTAAGTGAAAATAAAGTTTTCAAATATGTTTTGACTAAAAAAGTTAGTTTTTTTTAAATGAAACTTCATATTTTGGTATTATTATGGTTTAGGTATTATTATGCAATTGACATCTCAACAATATTTCATCTAAATTGACACTCCCAAATTATTACATGAAAAAATTATTAAATAAAGAAAAAATATATGTTGGTATGCTAAAATTTTCTTTAGATGGTCAAATATAAATTTCTAAAAACTCAAATAGAAATTCATAAAAAAAAACATTACAACTTGAATGAAAGAAAAATGAATAAATAGATCATATTTATTATTATCATGTTGGAAATTAGAAGTTATAATTTTATGTGATATAAACAAAAAGTTAAAGAGTACTTAAGAAAGAGATCAATGTTAAGCATATACAATATTTATTTATTATCAATTTCAGTTTATAAAATAATAATTATCCTTATTTATATAGCCTAAAATAGGAGTCTTAAATCACTTCCCCATTTATAAGCAACCATTGATGGCGGAATGAGGTAATTAGAGAACTTCACAGTGCACCATAGTCACGTTGGATTAAAGGTTGCAAAGCATTGAACTAAAAAAATTACTAATTTGCACAATTTGAAGCCTTTCAACTCAAATCAGAAAGTAGTTACGAATTGAAATCATGCTTATATTAATTGACAATTTTTCAAAAGCAAATGAATGATAGTATTGATTCCTGAGGCTAATATTACAAAACAAAATTCAAGAGTATCCAACCCTCCCATGAAAGGCAAAAATAGCAGAGAAAAAGAAAGCAAAATATGTGAAGAACAGCCGCTATAATATTTGCGGATGGGGTAGGTGAAGGATGAATAGGGTTGACTAGTCAAAGTCAAGGAATTCCATTCTTTTCCTCATAGTCCCTTTCAGATCTGAGGCCTCCCTTTCTGCTTTCTGTGCCTACAATGCATAATCAAAGTTCCACTAAAAAATGCATAACTTCACAAGGCTACAAAATTGAATTATTGCTTAAATAAATGCAAATACTAGTCAGCAACTATTTCCAAAGCATATCAGAAAACCAATGGACCCAAATATAAACTTTTAGGAATTTAATCTCATTTGGGTACTATGCTGAGTTTATAAATAGATCATCAAACATTTAGGACATCTTTCTGCATAATTACAGTATTGAGATTCCTTTAGTTCATAGAGAATTTTCTCTGACTATAAGCGTACTCTTGTCAGTTAAACTGCAAGCAAACATGAACCTGGTAATAACCAGAACTAAGAAATACTAAAATACATAAAATAGATAAATATGATTTTATCCTTAAGGCTGGCAAAAACAAACCCAGGACAAGGTTGATTGTGTCATGGAAGAGTAATATCTCAATATACAGAAGAAAAAAATGACAATTTCCAGAACTTCGTTACTAACTCAATGGGCTAGAATTTGGTAGGTAGGTTCATAAGTATTTAATATAGGGACATTCAAACGACTACTTAGTCTGTCCAATTTTTCTTGTTCACCATCAACATAGTTCACCATTATTTCTCCAGCACAAAGTTAGTTTCCAAATGATTAGAAGATGTTAGAAACAAAATTTAGGAATATTTTGAATTATTAAGTATGAAAGTATGAAAGCAATGAATTCATGGGCGCATTGACAATGAATGTCCAAGACACAGCATACTATTATCTTTACAAAAGCGAGGGAGATAAGGAGACAGAAAATACACACAAAGAACATCAAGTAAATAATAAAGAAAAAATGTAAGAATACTTACCCTCTTGATTTCTGCTGTAGAAACACGAGTCATGTGTTCGGGAAGTTCCTCCCTCTCCAAATCCTAAATGTTGAAAGACATGTGATAGTAAATAAGATTGAAAATTAGAAAATATTTTTTAGATGCAAAGGGAAACAATTAGTAATCTTACCAGCTCACCAATTAGAACAACATTTTCTCCACGGATCACATAGAGACCCAAAGGGATGTCACAATACAGATCACCAACAATAACCCTCTCACAGGCACCCTCAAGAACAGCATTAGCTGCAATTATTGATGTGAAAATTTACAAAGTCAACCTATTGCGTGTCAAAACTTTTTACATAATTTAAGGTCACGTTGGTACCAAATTGATCAAAGGAGCGCAGCGTCCCCATGAGCTTTCTACCATCTCTCAGTAATACAAGAAGTTTCTCTACAATAACAATTATCGTCAGACTATACAAATAAGTACATAATAAAACATCAGCCTCACCTACAAGGAAAACCAAGATTAACTAATCACATTCAATAGGTTTCTTTGCTTTGGAACAATATCTATCCAAAATCCCTTTCAGAAAGCCTAATATGCTAAATATGTCTAAAGCAATGTGACATCAAAACTATTCAATCACACAAATTAGAATTCAAAAGAAATATCATTCACATCAATAGGTGACCATAAAATAAAATAGCATGTTCTCATACGTTAACTTTTGCATGGGCAACTATTGCTGGAATTAGGAGGTATAACAATTACAGAGGACAAACATAGGACAGTTTAATTTGCAGTACCAGAAATTCCTTCTTCCCTGATGACATTTTGGAAACATAATTTAAAACAATAGAAGCCCAACCTAAAACTCCCAATGAAAATGGAATCCTCACTTTCCACAAAAATACAAGACAAAGTTGAACACTAAAAAAGAACTTCCCCTCCATAAACTACTCATATCAAACCAAGTCCACAACTTTTTGCCATTAAAAAATTACCCTTTACACATTACACGATGAAAGCAAGAACCAAAAATAAAGGCTGGGATAACTATCTCAAGAGTGCAATCTTTCACATAAATTATTAAATTTGAAGTGTACATCAACATGACAGAAAAGAAAGAAAGAAAGAAAGGGTGCTCACTGTCAAGATAGCTAGCAAGTGAAGTAGAAAGGTAAATATCCTCAGGACCTGCCCAAGACATTTTGCGTTTTCGGTATCTCAAAAATCACCGAATAGCTCCTCACTAACCACAACAATGGCATTGCCAGCGCCAACTCAACTCTCTTCAATCTTCAGCCCAATCACTTCAATCTGGATTCACAATTCCACAGTCTCAGATCGAAATCGCTGAAAGAAACCGAAGACCCAATCGCCCGGTATAGAAGTGGAAATGAGCCTTTTTGAAAGAAAAGGGAGAGTTTAATCTTCTAGGGTTTCAAGACTCTGATTTTGGGATAGATTCAGAAGGTTTATTCAATCAAAGCGTTTTCGTTAATTCATTATTGTTGAAATTACTGAAGAAAAAATATTACTAAAATTTGATTGAAAATGAGTTATTTTCAATACAAATTATTTTATTTTATAAAAGAGCTTAAATATTTTATATGTTTACCTTTACCTTTATATTATAAAAGTTATCTACGCCCAAAATTCATATAAAATTGAATATTATTTTGTTTGATTAAGAAAGTTATTAAGAGAAATCAATTAATTAATTAGGTCATAAATAATTATGAAGAAATAGTCTTCTGAAAAATTTAAAAAGTAATATAAATTTTTGATAAATTTAATGTTATTACTGCATTAACTCACTTTTCTTTTCTCTTAGGTATGAAATTAAAAAGTGTCTTACATATACCAATAAAAGAGGATTCTTCATTTTAATTTTTTTACATAATTTGTATTTTATTTTATTTTTATTTTTATTATTTTATATTTTTATAATTATTTAAATTTAAAATTAAAAAAAATTGAAAAAAATTAAATATAATTTATAAATTATCTAAGTACACATATTCCTAAAAACATGACCAACATAATAGTTAAATTTACAAATATAATGTAATATGATAAATTTATAAATAATAAATTTATTTTTAAATTTATAAATGTGATGTAATTTACAAATGTCATCCAATACAGTAAAATAACTTTAAAAATGTCATACAATATAGTTTTTATATTTTTATTTAATTACAGTATAAAATATATTAAATAAATTTAAATTTATAACACAATAAACATAATTATATTAAAACAATTACGTCATATATTTTATTCTGAAATGGTAAATCACTAATTTTTATTTGTTGTTACTAATATAAAATTAAAAAAAAAAAAATATAAATAATGAATTTTGAATAGGAAAAAAATTGTGTTTTTTTCAATGAATTTTGGTAACTAATATAATATTTAAGATAAACGATAAATTGTAGTAAACTAATTGAGAGTATAGATTTATAATTTTTTTAATAAATAAGAATATATTATATCCATATATAAAAATGATTTTATTTTATAAAAGAAAAATTAAGAATGATATTATAGTTTAGTTTGGTTTTAAAAACAACTTTAGGCTCACAAAACAACTTTATGTTTTTTCTTCTTCCATTTTCATTATGCCTATTTATTACTTTTTATTTTTTTTTATTTTTTAAAGTTTTCGTGTTAGGCATCATTATACAACTTGACATCTCACCTAAGCTGACACCTCACGTAACAACAATTATCTGTCATCACATTAAAAAAATATTATTAAAAAAAAGAAAAAAAAAGAAAATACAAAAATATGGGGAGACTAGACCAAAACCCATATGTTAACACAAACGATACATAGGTAGATTATAACTATTCATAAAGAATTCTAAGAACAGACTAGCTGAGAGTCTATTATACCAATGAAAAGATTCTCTATGAATAAATCCTAAATTAGCCAGCTTATCAGCACACACATTCCCTTCACGAAAAAATATGAGTTACCCTAAACCTGATTGTCCCACAAAAATTAAGACAAGTATTTCATCGATTCTGAAGCATCCACGGAACATTAGTCCTAGCAGTAAACGCAGCACAAACCAAGGCAGAATC
>Ga0123342_1005582_pt1 | contig 18106 bp, 15 predicted proteins | sample Turbeawhitnodule_FD_89960 | JGI IMG/M metagenome (GOLD analysis project Ga0123342, IMG submission 89960) | Root nodule microbial communities of legume samples collected from Mexico - Turtle bean Mexico white nodule | ecosystem: Host-associated > Plants > Roots > Nodule | place: Mexico: Nepantla...
AATATGGGTTGGGGTGGTTAGTGAAATCTGGAGTCACAGGAATCGCATAATTTTCAAAGGAGGAGTGGTTGATGCGTCTGAAGTTTTTGCATTGGTTCAAGTTAAAGTTTGGTACTGGGTCACTACAAAGTCTCGGGGTGTTTCTTTCTCCTTTTCTGACTGGTGTCTAGAACCATTGGTGTGTATGAGGTTAGTTTCCTGAAGTTTGTTTGTAGGTTTAGTAAGGGCGAGGCTTTGTTTAGTTAGTTTTGGTGGTCTTTCGCGGGTTTGGTGTTGAGTTTTATGTGTATAAGGGTTGAACCACCTCTGAAGTGGTTCCATTTTATTTATTTGTTTTGCCGATCAAAAAAAAAAAAAAACATCCATCATTTCTTCTAATTTCTATTAGCTTTTCCCATAATTTTTTTCCTTAAATTTGATGGTGCATAAACATTTACTATATTACACGATATCATTTTTACATTCTCAGAAATCATTGTCCCTTCATAAAACTGTCACTCTTAAACATAACCCTCCTCCAAATAAAAAGGAGCCCCTGTTTTATTCACCCTATATTTTGTAACACATTTCCAATGAAATTGTATATGTTTTAGTTTCCTAAATACATAATATCTATATTTATTTCTTCTTATGCATTTCCTCAAGTAATTCCACTTTATCGGTCCTTCTAGCCCCCTTATATTTAACTTTAGAATCTTTCTTATTTCCATTCCAATTTGGTTCTCATCTTTTTCCTCCATCCATTTCAGTTTATTCAAAACATAGTTATTGTTCTCATTATATTTAACCCCTAGATTTTTATCCAATTTGCCACAACTTAACTATCTCCTCCCTCTCATTACATAAACAAAACAATCTATTACAATTTTTTATACCCCTAGCATAAATAATATTGCCTAGGAAATGAACTACTAACCTTTTCTGACTGTGCTTCATTGTCATGGTCTTTTCTTCATCCTAATTTTGGATGTTGTCAGTAATTTATCAACCTAAGTGTTTCTTATCGCTCATCTCTCCTTAGTTGAGATTCTTCCTTTCCTTGTTATTTTCTCCCGGTTTTGTTGTTCTACTCTCCTTTGTTAGTTATCTAGGTCTCCTTCTTCTCCTTCCCTTTTCACTTTTGTGTATTTCTACCCTTTATTTCTTATTTTGTGTTCCCTATTCCTCCTCACCTATTTCTTTTTTAATCTTAAAACTCACCATTTTGTTCACCTATCTAGGTTAACTCTTTACGCATTTTGATTTCATTACATTTATCTGCTTCTTCATAATTTACGCATTTTTTTTACCATTTTTATGATTTTGACTTCCATATGAGTTTCTTTTTATCTCTCTTATCAGATTTTGCTCAACCCCATTACGCCTTGTCATTTTTTTGCACATCTCTGATTGTATTTGTCCCTGTACACCCTTTTTTCTCTGCTATGTTTACCTCATCGCAAGTTACAATTTTCATACAAGGATCTTTACTCGTCCAATGATCTATGTTATTTGTTGTCAGCATGTGACTTTTCAGTTAAGCTCGTCCTGTTCACCCCATCTTCCTACCACACAATTCATCCCTCTCCCCGATTTTCTTACTTCTGAGATTCTCTTCTTCCTCTTTGTGGTCCACTTCAGACATCGTCTCTAAATATATTAAACCGCTTCCATCGTTGCTTGCCCCATATCCTTCTTCAGATGTTATTTCTTCTAGATTTTCTTGTTTCATCACCACTAGCATCTCTTCCACAATGTATATTGTAGAAATTATCCCATTAATAAGAACAATCGTAGTGGAATGATTTGTATGCATGTTTTAGTGGTTCTTTTTTCCTTCACTCTTTATGGCCCTATCTTCACCTCCTTTCGAAATCTTGTCACCACTTTCGCATATGAGACACTTTGCACCTTCTCCTTTCACGCCCAATGTTCCCTTTTTTCCATCACGCTCCAACATATTTTTTATATGTATTTCCTTTTTTTTTCATTTTGCTCCTATTTCTCGTGGAATCTTGGTGCCTTAACATGCAATTTCTTGCTTCTAATCAATATTTGGTCCAGTTGTTCCTCCAATTCTCCTAATTTACCACATCTTTTTATTTGACAAACCCATATCTTTGTCCCCTTTTTGTGAGTTTCTTTGATATGAAATTTTTGCTTACTTTTCTCCATCTTTTTAAAGAGTTCCACATTTCATATTCCTTCAGATCACTCAGAAATGAGAAAAGTAAAGGGATACTTCTCTTCCTATCTCTTAATTAACCCTCCAACCATTACGCCATTCTCCCTACCTTGCAGAATTTTTCCATCATGGTTTATGTGCTCTCTCAACATCCTAATTACAATGAGGGTTAATATTTATATTATCAAGGTTTAACAAACGATCTAAAGCCTTTTTGGTCATCTCACATACTACGGTAGTGCTGAGTTCTAATTGATATTGAATCATACAATATCCATACATAAAATATTTTTAAAAATTAATAAGGAAAAAGACCATGAATCAAGGAAAGGAAATTAGGAAAACCAAATATATATGGAATAAGAAAGAAAAGCATGCTATGAAAAACATTATACTACCACCTACTTTGTTGGGATTTTAATTTAGCTCATTAAGGAAATAAATTATGCACTAAGATTAATATAAAATTTTAAATTACCTTTAGCTAAAAAGTTAAACATGGTATTCTATATCCTCCTAAAAGTTACATTCTTTCATAAAATTCAGTATCTGAACAAGCAATGAAAAAATATATGTATACCTCTTTCAGTCGTTTTCTCAAAGCTTGACGTCCACTACACAAACAAATATAAAGAAAATAGAAATGGATAGAATACAAGTCAATACTAAATTGCATAAGATTTAAAATACAAAATTAATGAAAAAAAGTTATAGGTGAAGTAGTAATAAATTAGTATCCCACTAAACATAATGTTATTTAAAATACTTAAGTTAGGTTAGTCTCTCATCAATATCATTTGTTGATCTAGAGTGATCAAAGGCTTTGAAGAATCCAAATCCAAGTGTTTGATGCAAGGGTGGAGTTGCTGCTGTGTTTAGGATAGGATCTGGGTAGTTTAAAAGTGTAATCCACTCTTTGTTGAATATAAAGCTAATATGTTTTAAAACATTTTTGAGTTTAAAGTGTTTTTCAAACTAAGTGAAAAACAACCTATTGTTTTGTCAAAACAACCGATTGTTTTACTCTTAGTTGTTTTTGAAAAGGTTGAAAATTGTTTTGGTTGGTTGACTTGTTGTCACACCAAAACAATCGATTGTTTCGTGGTTTCAATCGATTGTTTCTTTGAAAATCCTAACAGAATTCTGTTTTGGTGGTTGAGTGTGTTTTAAATTATTTCCAATTAAATACGCTCCTCTATTAAATGCTTTGACCAATCTTTGAAAAGTATAAATGGTTTGTTTATGTTTTGAAACAAACAAGAGAAACAGATTTGAGTTTTTCAGTTGTGACAAAGATTGATTTCAAGTTTTGAACATTCACATCAAGCTTTGGGTTTTCTCAAGGAAGAGTGGAATAGGATTGCATTTGTATTGATTTCAGATTGTTCTGTAAACAAGTGTAATTCGTTTTGAATCTTCTGTATTTTCTGGTGTTGTTGCCAAGGAGTGTTGTGTGCTCTTGAGGTGGTCAAGATCATCATTCTTGGTGTGTGTTGTGCCAAAGTGAGTGTGTTTCTTGAAGGGTTCAAGGTCACACTACTTTGGTGGTTTGTGTGTAATCTGTTTTGATTGCTTAGTGGATTGTCCAGTGGCTTCTGGGGACTGGATGTAGCTCTTGGTTTAAGAGTGAACCAGTATAAATTGTTTGTGTATCTCTTTCTTCCCTTAAACTCCTTTAAATTCAGTTGTTATTGCTTTATTGGTATAAACAACTGATTGTTTCGCAGAAACAACCGATTGTTTCGCAGAAACAACCGATTGTTTCGCAGAAACAACCGATTGTTTCACAAAAACAACCGATTGATTTTCTGGTGCTTTGTTGTTTTGTGCTTAAATTCTTGGCTAACTGAAATTCTGATCTGGTTTCACACAAAGGATTTTGTTCTACTTGGAAAAGTTTTCAAAAACCCCTCTTAAACAATTCACCCCCCCCCCCATCGTTTAAGGCCATATATTCTAACATCATTATCATTCAATATACAAGCAAACATACATTTAGAAATTAAACTAGTATTCCATTTAACATAAGATTAATTAGAAATTAATTACAATTTTAGTTTATGTAGGATGGAAAATATCATGCAAACTATATAAGACACGTACAAGTATTTGTAAATATATGGCACATGGCCTATATAGATATAATATGTGAAATTTGTGATATATTCAACCAAAGGAGTAAAGTTAACTAACTTTTGTATGAATATTCTAAGGTGTTCATGACATAAAAACAAAATTTTTTATTGGGATTCTTGGACTATATGCTTAACATGTTGTGTTTTTACATAAAATAGAGAGTGAATAGGAGAATATTTTGAGTCCTTAGTTTTTATATTTGTTAATGAAAAACCTGCAAAGGAATTTAATATGTAGATAGGGTTTCCAAAAGTAGATCCCCTTCCTATTCATAATAACTTAAAAGGGGTTTAATGGATTAATGAGACAAAAAAAAATCCGAAAAGTATGTATTCAAGTTATAAGGCTGGAAAGGATAGAGTAGAGGTAAGAATTTTATAGTTTGCAGATGATACAATGTTTTTGGGGAAACTATTACAAATGTACTTCAAGACAACTACAGGTCAAACAGAAATATGTAAGAGCTATGAAAGCTCTTGAAAAAAAGGTTGATACCTTTGAAGTTAAGTCTAACAACTCAATAGATGAGGAAATGTCACTCATGTCGTAAAAGTTTAAGTTGATGCTTAAATGAAATAACTAGAAAATAAAAGATTTACTACCAAAAAAAAATTGATATCTGAAAAAGAAAAAAGAAGAAGGTGGTTATGAAGTCATCATATAAGTGTAGAAAACCAAGGCATATGACGACAAAGTGTTTAACACTAAAGAGCAAGCTCCAGTTTGAAAAGAAGAGTTTGATGACAACCTAGGAAGATTCGAACTCAAACATGAGAATGTCAATCTATGTCTCATGGAAAACATAGACGAAGAGGTAATTTTTTTATCTCAACTCTTTTTTTGTACAATGTCAGGCTCATCTTGTTCATCATCTAAGCAAGACAATGAGAATGATCTCTCATATCTTCTCACAAGTTGCAACTCAACTATTGAACAATATTTAAAACTAAAACAAAAGTTAAAAATTTAATTACTAAAAATGGAAAACTTAAAAAGGATCAAGTGTCAACCAATGAGAAGATATCAAACTTGAAACACACTCAAAAATCAAATGTTGAGAAAATTAAAAGTTTGGAAGAAAAATTTACATGTTGCAAGCATGATTTAAAAAAAATTGTTGAGAGCTCTAAGGCTCTAAATATTTTATTTTCAAACTCCAAACATGCATTTGATAAGTGTAGTTACAAATTAAAAGGAAAGAAAGAGAAAAGGAAACCTTTTTTGAAAAATACTTAGGTGCTTACCAACATTGTGGTGAATCTAGACAAGCAAGTGTCATATGCAAGCACAAAAAGAAAACATAAAACTAATAAGAAAGCACCCAAAAAGGTTTGAGTACAAAAAGAACCCACAATTACTAGTTTAGATATGTTGTATGGGCAAAGGTTAGGGAATAAGCTTGTTCTTGGACATTGAATGTCGTCAAAAGAGTTTTAGTTAGAAGTGGTTGAGTTCCAAACAATATTCATGATTTATATTGCATGTTATGTTATTGAGTTCATGTTAACTATAAAAAAAAATTACAAAAATAATGAAAGAGATGTCATTTCTCATTATATATATGAACAAAACATAGAAGTGTATTTTTCATTCTAATAACAATTTGAGTGCATAAAAACAAAATTGTGAAAAAAATAATTTCCAAAAAAATTCAATTCATCCATCTTTTAATTTGATAGTCAATTGAGGAAAATACGTAAATTGTATACCTCAGCTTTCCCAGCACAATACCAATTTCGGTTGTTATTTTATGCCCAATATCCTCTGGAGATAATATTTGATATGTACCTTTATGTTTTAGCATCCCATCCTACAAAGTAGAAATTAATAATGGAAAAAGCTTGAATAAAATTAAAAGTAGTTTCATCTAAGTTAAATCTAGATACAAAGGAGAAGTGGAAGAAAGAAAGAAATGTGAAACCTAACCTATAAAAGAATCAAAATAAAATTATAGTTAAATTTAATTTTGAGTTTTACAAGGGTTGTATAAATGAAATTTAAAAAGTTTTAATCATATAATTTATTGTTATTATAAATCACAAAATTCACATCATTATATATGTTTAACTAGATAACAAATCCAGCAACCTAATAATTTTTAATGCTTAAAAATTTGTATGTGACAAGCAATTCTTGACTCCAAAAAGGCCTTTTAGTAATTGGAAATTAATCAAAATATTTAATATATTCTCAAAATGGTTTTCATTGTAATAAGAATATACAATTAGGGAAAGAATGTTGTTTTATATGCTAAATGATAACCTTAATCTAAAAGTAAGAACCAAATATATACTAGGGTAATAGATTCAAAGAACATCAAGCAAGTTTTCTCATTCATGTAAAGCTATTTGTGTATATTGAATTACATTACAAAGTTTGAAATTTCACAGAAATATCAAAGGAAACACAAATATTATTCTAACATTATTTGAAATTTGACTATTGCACTAATTGAAGTGTTTGCTAATACTTGTTCCATTTTACAATTAACTTAAGTAAACAAGTTTAAAAAATGCAGATTAGCATAATCATAATTAATAACATAAATATGTATGTTTTCACTAAAAGATCATCATTAAATAAAAATCAATTTTAGAGAGAAAAAATAATTATTTAATATATTGACTAACTTAGATACTATTTTAAAGATTAACAAAAGTATTGGTATTTAAAGTAGTTTCTATTATTGATAAATCGTTTATAAATTAGTATCTAATTAGCTACCAATATTTTAACTACCAACTATAAATAATCAGTACTTAAAACCTTGATAGCTAATTAGATACTAATTTATAAATCATTTGTTAATAATAAAAATTATTTTAGATATTAATAATTTTTTTAGTCTAAAAATAATATTTAATTTAGTCAATATAGTGACTAATTATTTTAGTTTCTAAAATTAATTTTTTTAATGATTTTTTAATAATATTGGATAATGATAAGTGAAGAATATTTATAATATTATAATAGTATAAAATGTATTGTACAGAACTAACCTGATGAATGCCACTAGCATGGAGAAATGCATTAGTTCCGACAAGAGCCTTGTGGGGTTGTAAATGCATACCGGAGTATTCTTCAACCTGTTGATATTATGGAAATTTGAAAAGAGCAAAGTAAAATAAATAAATAAATAAATAGAAAAGGAGAGAGAATAAATAAGATTTAAAATATAGACGAAAGACTTTAAATATATAAATAAATAAAACCATTTTGCTTGTCTCCAATATGCGTCGTGTATTGATTCTTGTATATAGACCATTTAAAACATGATCTCCCTTGCATACCAAGGCCATCACAACCTATATAAATGATGAAATTGACAAGTGTTAGTTTTTAATAACTATAATTTAGAGAAACCCTAAAAAAACGTAAAGACTTAATTAAAACAATTATATTAAGTATTTAAAATATCCTTTTTATTCAAGTATATTTTCGTTTGGTTTTGTCATTGATAAATATGGTATAACTATTAACTTCATCTTTTTGTCTCCTACTTATTGGTCAACTCAATTTTTTTAATTTCTTTTAACTCGACCAATTCATTTATTTCATCTCCAAGAGAACAAGTTAAAAAGATTAGAAAGAAAGTAAGTGAGTGGATGGAAGAGTTGGAAATAAAGAGATAAAAGTAAGAATTACATTAAAAGTTAAATAGTAAGATAATTAGATAAAAATAAAATAAAAAATATTTTAAACACTCTATAAAACAAAATAAATAAAAACTCGATTAACAACCGTTAAATCTATGAGTAAGGTATTAAGTCACTAAATGATAAAAAATTAAAAGACACATATTCATAATCACTATAATTAGTATATTGTAACGTAATAATGACACACAGTAATATCAACCAAGTAGACATTTGTTTTTATTTAGTAAAACAAAATTAATATATCATATTTGGTCACCATCCTCTCAAACAACAACAAAAAAATTACTGCTTTTATATTAGAAGTAAATAAACTTCTTTATAAAAAAAGATACTAATTTAAAAAGAAATATTTGTCATTCACTTCACTCTTGGTGTAATATCACTAATTTTTAATTTTTATAATTTGAATGTGATACAAACTCTAGGTATAGAACTTTTTTCTGTTGGGTTTGTTTGTGGAGTGGAGGGTCTTTACTAATTTAAGTTTTTTGAACTACACTTAACATGTATTGAATTGATGAACTCTTAAATTAAGAAAGAGCATATATAAAAGTTGGAATACCCGTTAAATATCTTCTTTCTATTTTATTAATTCATTGTCATAAAAAAAAAAGTTCTATTTTATTAATTCATTGTCATAAAAAAAAAAAAAACTCTAGGCAGAGTACTCCCCAAAATCTCTTTATGCAAAGAGATAACAACCCATCATCAATTATATATATGAGTCATGTTATATTATCCTATTTATCCTTTTAGAAATCCACTTTCATACTAATTTTAAAAATATTAATTGAAAAAATAAATATACTCAATATCTTGAAAATATAAAAAAATATTTAACAGCAATTATGTTAATTAATAATTAAGAAAATTTATTGAGAAATAAAGCAACTAGATAAATATTGAATTATTCATTGTTTACATGATAAAGTATTGATGACACTCACCTCTTCTAATGAAGCATTGCCAGCCCTTTCACCAATTCCATTAATTGTTACTTCTAATTGCCTAGCACCTGCACGAGCACCCTGAAAGTAGCTTTCACTAAGTAAAAAAAAGTTGCAATCTAGTTTAATTGTTTAAATAAACTTCGTAAAGATTTTTAAAAAAGAAAAAAATGTGAGTTTGTTCACAAATTATTCTCAATTTAAAAAGCTCATAAATTTTTGTTTATATTTATATGAGTTAATTTTAACTTTGAAAAGAAATTATTTTTTGTTTTTCTCTTTCAAAATTATTCATATAAAAAATTGATGAATTTTTTTTCATGAGTTTGAGCTGTTCTTCATGTTTATACTATTTTTTAATAAATGTTTACTGTGCTAAACATGATTGTCATAAGTTTACTATGATGCATGGATATTGGAATTTTGATTACAGAAGAATATATACCTCTATGGTGTTAGCAGTAGCAAGACCAAGATCATTATGACAGTGAGTGGAAACAATAACATTTGCAATTCCTGGTGTATTGGATTTTATATCACTTATGAGTTTTCCTAACTCGAATGGCATTAATATGCCTACAGTGTCAGCTATGTTCACAGTTGTTGCTCCAGCTTCAATCACTACTCCAAGAATTTCATACAGAAACTCTCTCTCGGATCTGCTCTCATACATATTCAATAACACAAAACACAAGCATTCATCAATGTACAATATTACTCACAACAAAAGATTATGTACATAATATTCACTACATTCAAAATTGTACTCAACAAGTACAATAGATTATGATAACTAGTTTAATATTTGAAGTCAAGGATACCAATGATCTTAAATTTAGAGTCTAAACTTAATTGTATAGTTGTAACTAATTTCGATATAAAATTTAGAGGCTAAGTTTCAAATTTTGTTCAATTTCAAATAAACTACTGTGGAATCTTTTATCCACTCCATTCATATTAATTAAGTCCTAGAATCGATATCAATTTATTTCATAACATATCAATTTAGTACATGAAAAACATATTTTATTTTGCTTTTGTCTATGAAGTATGTAAATGCGACTCGATTAAATCATAATATTAAAGGATTAATTTGATATCAATTTTTTCAAGTATCAATTTGAGATTAAATGGTAAGGTTTAAAAAATAATTTATATTTTGTATTCATTTAGAGACTTAATCAATTTTTTTAATTTTAATCAATTTTATTTTAAATATAAACTTATATTATGTTGTAAAATTTAAGAAGCAGTTTATATTTTTTATTCATTTACAAACTTGATTATTTTTATTTTCATAAATATTATTTATGTTAGGTTTGATTTTAGTTGAAATAACCTAAACTTTAATTTAATTGAAAATGCATATCTTAGTAAATTGAGTTTATCTAGAATTTAAGCTGTTTTAATTAAAAAAAAAATATGCCCTTACACGTTGAATATAAATTATTTAATTCTCCTAAATTATTTAAAGTGGCATTGAATATGTGAGACATTCTACACCATAAAAAGCCATTGAGTTATGTGACTCACTGAAACCGTGTATGCATATGTGTATCAAATATTAAAATATGGTTGCCTTGCCCCTAATAACAAGTGAAGGTTTGGTCATGATTTTTGTTCACCTCAATCTTTTACATTTTTGTTTTTTTATACTCTTTCCTTTTTTTAAATATCGAAATTTTCTGAATTTTTTTTATTGATCATTTATAAAGTTAAAGATGATATTAATTAGTATTGTTTTTCAATTATACTGTGTATGTTTTTTAAATTTTAAAGAATTTAAACATGTATTTATTTAAAGTAACATAAAAGGTTGTAAAATGGAACAATGTACAACTATTTTATCATGATTAAGAAAATTTATAGTAATTATTACACAAAAAATTATTAAACTAAAATTAATTTTAAAGAAAAAAATAATTAGTCATTTTATAATCTTTAAAATAATTTTTATTATTAATAAAATTTATAAATTAGTTTGTAAATTAATATTTAATTAAATATTAAAGTTTTAGCCGAATGAAATGAATGAGTACTGTACCTCCATTCTCATATACATATATACATGAAAAAGTTTTATTAACACCCTCTCTTTTATTAACACAGATTGGACACCGCTTGCGTGACATTAATTGACATTGTAGACGTGATATTTGGTGAAGATATAACACTGGCTCTATATTATAATATATGACTCATAGTACACGTAAAACTGGTTACCCGTGTGTCTGTAAATGGTTACTTATATGACGCATGCAAAACTGGTTACCCGTGTGTGTGTAAGTGGTTACTTATGTGACGTTTATGACCACCCACTCTTCATGAATTTTTTTTTTTTAATAAGAACCATATATTACATCGGTTAGATGGCTTAACCGGTGTAATAACCCTACCAGAACTACCCAGCCACAGGTTCCTCCACATATACTGGCTCACGCAAAACTGGTTACCCGTGTGTCTGTAAGTGGTTACCTATGTGACATTTATGGTCACTCACTCTTCATGAAAAAAAAATCAATTTTTTTTTAATAAAAACCATATATTACATTGGTTAGATGACTTAACCGATGTAAAAATAATATATTACATCGGTTAGATAGTTTAACCGATGTAATAACCCTACCAGAGTTGGTTACCCAACCATAGGTTATAGCACACACAAAATTGGTTACTAATGTATCCGTAAGTGGTTACCTATGTGACGTTTATGACGCACCCACTCTTTAAGAAAAAAATCAATTTTTTTAATATGGGTCATATATTACATCGGTTACATGACTTAACCGATGTAATATGGGTCATTTTGAGTAAAAAAAATATATTACACCAGTTGTTTCTAAGAACCGATGTAATATATTCTTTTTTACCCTATTTTGAAGCTCGCGCTGCTCATTCGCGCGCAATCTCACTCTATCATGTCATTGCCACGTCTGCAACGTCAAATGTGTGTCATGTGCAGAGGGTGTCAACATATCGGGACTCTAGCACAGACTTGACACCTATTAACACCCTTTGTCACTAACACAGACTTGACACCGCTTGCGTGACATTAATTGACGTTGCAGACGTGACATTTGGTGAGGATGTGACACTGGCTCTATATTATAATATATGACTCGTAGCACACGCAAACTGGTTACTCGTCTGTCTGTAAGTGGTTACTTATATGACGCATGCAAAACTGATTACCCGTGTGTGTGTAAGTGGTTACTTATGCGACGTTTATGACCACCCACTCATCATGAAAAAAAAAATTAATAAGAACCATATATTACATCGGTTAGATGACTTAACTGGTGTAATAACTCTACCAGAACTACCCAGCCACAGGTTCTTCCACATATACTGGCTCACACAAAACTAGTTACCCGTGTGTCTGTAAGTGGTTACCTATGTGACATTTATGGTCACACACTCTTCATGAAAAAAAATCAATTTTTTTTAATAAAAACCATATATTACATCGGTTAGATGACTTAATCGATGTAAAAATCATATGTTACATCGGTTAGATAGTTTAACCGATGTAATAACCCTACCAGAGTTGGTTACCCAGCCACAGGTTATGGCATACACAAAACTGGTTACTCGTGTGTTTGTAAGTGGTTACTTATGTGACGTTTATGACTCACCCACTCTTTATGAAAAAAAAATCAATTTTTTTTAATATGGATCATATATTACATCGGTTAGATAACTTAACCGGTGTAATATGGGTTATTCTGAATAAAAAAAATATATTACACCGATTGTTTCTATGAACCGATGTAATATTTTTTTTTATCCTATTTTGAAGTTCGCGCTGCTCATTCGCGTATAATCTCACTTTGTCATGTCATTACCACGTCTACTGCGTCAAATGTGTGTCATATGCAGGGGTGTCAACATATCGGGACTTAAAAGAAAATATTAGCTTTAAAAAAAAAAGTGAAGTGTATTAAATTTGACTATTTTTTTTCCTTTTTGTTTTGAATATGAGATTTTTGAAATTTATTATTTTGATTTAAGTGTTATTCTTAAAATTGAAGATAAGTTTTTATGAAGAGAATGAGGATAGTTAATTGCCTGGTAGCATCTTCAGCACCGAACTGAATATCATTGCAACCCAAACTCCGTGCAAAGGCGACCATATCCCTGGCTATCTGAATAACCTCATTCTTACTCTTCCGCAACTTGTGCTCCATGTGAATGCTGCTGGTGGCAATGGATGTACAAAGCCGTGGCCTCTTCGCGTCTTTCACAGCCTCCCATGCAACCGCAATATCCTCCCGAACGCACCTACACATCAATTCAACTCACTTCATCTTAATGCTATATTCAAATATAACCAAATACTAATATAAATATCAATTTTATTTTTTTTATTTACAATAAATAATAAATCTTTTATTTATGATCAAATGGACTGAACCATGATGCCAACTCTCAGTGAATGCTGTTTATTCCTCCCCCTCCATAACTTCTTCGAGGCACCCCATAGGTAAGCTAAAAGATCATATAGTCTTTAAAAGATACATTATAAATTTTACAATCTGTATTTTTTTTTTTTTTATACTTCTCCAATTATATAATCTAAAATTAAAAATAATTTTTAAATTATATAATCTAATTTAAAAAAAAATATATATTTTAGATTACATAAGATATTTTATAAATTTTTTAATCTGAAAATATTTTTTGAATTCTTTAATTCAAAAATACTTTTCAATTTTTATAATCTTTATTTTATAAATATTTTGTATTATAAAATTCGGAATATATTTTTATCTGAAAATACCTTCTCAATTCTACAGTATGAATTTTTCCAGATAATTTATTTTAAAATTAAAAAATATAATAAAGAAGTATGTGAAGATGTTGGAAGAAACATAGGAAGAAACAAACTTAGTGAAGAAAAGAACATAATAATAATAATTTATTATTATTTAAAACTTAAACATATTTTTGAAATTCATAGTTAAATATAATTGAAGTAGTTAAATCTAAAATAAACTAAAAGAAAAGTTGGCTAATTATTTTTAAAAACAATGGTTTTATTGGTTGGGTTAAACTGTTTTAATAATAGTGCCACCTGCAGAAGCCCGCAATGACCGGGATGTGTCCGTCGTGAGCGGCGGTGTTGCCGACCTCCTGAGCGATCATTTTGACGGCCAGGAAGTCGTCGTCAGATGCAGAGGGGAAGCCTGGCTGAATGACGTCGACGCCGAGGCGGGCGAGCTGGCGCGCGATGCGGAGCTTCTCTTGAGAGGTCATGGCGGCGCCCGGGGACTGCTCTCCGTCGCGGAGAGTGGTGTCGAGGATGCGGACGTAGGAGGGGTCGGGAATGTGGTGGGGGTAGTACTGAGGGCGGCCGCGTGGAGAGGAGGCGTTGGTGGCCATTGATTGGAATTTGGAAGCTTTGGTTTCCAGGGTTGAGTGATCGTCCTCCTCTATGCTCATTTTTGTAGGGGAAGAAATGCTGCTACTTACTACTCCCAGTATTATGAAACCAGCTGCATGCACAAAAACCTCGCATCTTAATTTTATTCATATCACTATGATTGCCCAATAAAAATGTCACACCAAGTTTTTCACACTCTTGTCTTTTTTTAAACGTTTCCTGCCAAATAGTATAATCACATATTTCTTTATTAATATCAGTCTCCCATTCCCCTACACGCTTCATATTATAAATTTAGGCTAATTAAGGTAATTTTTCAAATTCAATACATGTTACTTTCAGTTTATTTTAATAAAATTATTTATCTAAAAATCTATATTTTTAGATTTGTTATCCAACTATTGGAATTGGATTAAATATAAATTGATTTTTTTTTTTACTTTGAAAATTCAAAATCTTGATTAGTTAATTTATGAAATATTAGGTTAGGTAAGGATCAAATAAAGAGGACTTGACTAAGTTGGGACCCTAAATCATAAAAGGTTGAGTTGAGTTGGACACAAGTCATCACACAAAGTTAAATTAAGTATGGTCAGGTCAAGTTCAACACCAATTGGATTGGGTCATGCCAAGGTTAAGTTGGACTAGACCGAAGGTAAAAGTTAGGCTAAATCAAGTCATGTTCAACCTCAAATTAGATTAGGCTAAATCAAGTTGTGCTAGCTAGACTTAGGTCAATCTTTGACAGGTTAGACTCAAGTAAAGTTAGGTCGAGTCAAAACCATGTCAGGTTTGTCGAATTAAGCCTGTGTTAGATTATGTTGAGTCAAGTCAGGACTGATCCATGTCAAGGTAAATCAGAGTTGGTCCATGTCAAGCTAAGTTGGATCAAGTCGAAGTCAAACAAGTCGATAAACCCAAGTCGAGCTAAGATAAGTCGAGTTGAATTGAGTAGACTTAAAGTCAGGTTAAATCATCTTAGATCTCAAGTCCACTTAAGGTTAAGTTGAGCCAATGTAATACGAGATTGGTTTAGGACAGTTCAAACCCATGTTAAGTCAAATCGAGCTAAGTCCAGATAGATTATATTGAGTCTAGTCCGAGTCTCACCTAAATTAGTTTGATCTAATTAAAATGGATATAGATTTTATATCTAATCTATTTTAATAAATTTAGATTAGACGCAGATTGAATTTTCAAAAATCTAATATAATTTAATAATAAATTAAAAAGTCTAATAAAAAAAATATTAAGTAATATAATATTTTAAAAATAACACTAAAAGAAAATCATGAAATAGAAACCAATTTTTAGAGACCAAAATAAATAGTTGTAAAAGTAACTAAATTAGAGACCATTTTAGAAAATAAAAAAAAAGTGGTTTCTAAATTAGTTTCTATTATCATTAAATAGTTTCTAAATTGGTTTCTATTATCGTTAAGTAGTTTCTAAATTGGTATCTAATTAGCAACCAATGTTTTAACTACCAATTATTTAGTTTCTAAATTTGGTCTCTAAAATCATGGTTGCTAATTTGATACTAATTTAGAAACTATTTAACTATAATATAAACTAATTTAGAAACCAATTTTTTTTTAGTTTGTAAAATGGTCTCTAATTTAGTTAATATTGTAACTAATTATTTTGGTCTCTAAAAATTGGTTTCTATTCTATTTCATGATTTTCTTGTAGTGTAAACAATTATATTTTAATTTATTCTATATATATATATATATAAGTTAATGATTTGATTAGTACGAAATATTGTCTCTTTATATTTTTTAAATAACGACTCACATGTAACCTTGTTGAAAAAAATGTTATGACTTAATATTAGTTGTGTGTTTAAAGAATGAAATTTTGCTATTTAAAAATTACACATTATTTTCATTATTTATTTAAAGAAATACATTTATAAACTATTTTATTCTCCATTTTTAAGTGAGATAGGAATTTTGAATATATTGGTTGGTGATTCGGATAGATGGGAGTAAAAAGAAGAAAGATAGAAAGTAAAATAGAGGAAAGTGAAGAATATAGGAAAACTAAGGTAAAAGAGGATAGAGATATAATTACATATTTAATTTTCTTATATTAATTTAAAAAAACATTATGATGTTTGTCATTAGTGAATCACGATTAGAGTTTGTTGAAAGGAGAAAAAGTAGTTTAATTTTGGAGCAAGCAGGGGACACACCATACGGTGTACGTTCCCACCCTTTTAGTTTGGTGATGGGACATAAACGAAAATAAGTGCAGTGGAAATAGAAATACGGTGTCGTATTACTTAAAATATTATATTATATACTACATGACGGTTTAAGCAGCACAGGGGTGAATTTTTTTCATAAGTTTATTAGGATGATTAAATTTTTAAAAAACAATTATTCATAAGAGAAGGTGTATTTTTAAGCACGATTGAAGAAATCATATTTAATGTATGGTTTTGAAATATTCTTTTTTTAAGTTTTTTTAAAAGTCGTATTTTTATTGTCAAAGAAGTTACATCATGATATATATACTATTTAATTTTGTTTTTTTTAAATTAATTAAAATCATATTTTCACATACTAATTCAGTTATTTTTAAGTTAATTTTCAACTCTTTTTTTTTAGTTTTAGAAGTTGTTTTATTTTATTTTCCAATACATTTTTTTTAAGTTTAAAAATATAATAAATTTAATTTGTGAGGATTGTAATGGAACTTTTATTTTTTTTCAGTTATTTGATCAATGTAAACTTAAAGAAAAAATAGTAAATAAATAATTTTGCTCAATAAATATAATTCTAGACTATCCAAAGATATAAATATTATAAAATATTATTTTCATTATCTATATGGATAATTACAAATATTATTTGATGTATAGGAACTTACAAATCTCTAATTTAGTTTACAAGCAATGATCTCGATAATCAAATTAAATTACTATAGAGATGTGATTGTGTGAAGGGATTTTTTTTTGTTTTTATGTTGTTATTGTATGTTTCTTTTGTTTTTTTTTTATCAGCAAAGAATGAAATTAAATTAAGAGGGATACAAAAGGGGTATCCCAACCCTTTACAACTCCAAACCTTGTTTTAGGATCTCCAAAAGGAACACCCCAAAACAGGAAGAGAATAACCACTACTGCATAAATAAAACTACTGCATAAATAAAAACCTACACCAGCTCCCATACTGGTTCTATTATTCTGCTGCACTGCTGCAAAGACCCTAACCAGCATTTCAACCACCAGAAACCCAACGTAATCCTTCCACCTGCTTGACAACCACTTGCAGCACAACCTCCACATCCAGAGCTTAATAACTGGTGCTACCTCTCTCAACCACCTATAGTAACATCCAAAATTACTTCCTGCCGAGATCTTCAGCTTTATTCTACAATTAATTCTTTACCATCAACATCTGTAGCACTGTTGCGTCCTCTATTAAGCTGCTAGACATCTGCAACAAACGACCTCCCATAGCAACGAGGGAGTCAGCTACCTCCACCATCTCATTAGCTTTCAGCAGCGTCTTCAGATACTTCAAATTGATCTTTAACTTCACCCTATAAGGTCAAAAGTTTAAGGCCTCCACCCAATTAACACCACCGAAAAGTTTAGGCCTTAAACTTCCTTTCCAGCTGGCTTAAACACCTGCCACGCCGTGCCCATCCCAGCTATTTTGATATGCTACAGATGTTGCACCATGATATAGCTATGTTATGCTATCTCCCATTCAGCAACCTCCACCAAGAACTACAAGACCTGTGCCACATCACCATCTCCAATTTGAGACATATAACCCACACACCCTGGCTTGGTTAGAGCTCT
>Ga0123342_1005583_pt1 | contig 18100 bp, 17 predicted proteins | sample Turbeawhitnodule_FD_89960 | JGI IMG/M metagenome (GOLD analysis project Ga0123342, IMG submission 89960) | Root nodule microbial communities of legume samples collected from Mexico - Turtle bean Mexico white nodule | ecosystem: Host-associated > Plants > Roots > Nodule | place: Mexico: Nepantla...
ATTGTGTATGAATTGACCTAAAAATTTAAAAATGTTTATAAATGTTATTGTGAGATTTTTACCTTTGAATTTTTATTAAAAATAATTTATAAATAACTAAGTTTAATCTAAAGATTTTAAGGACTTTTAATAAATTTTGATTGTATTTTTTATTATTTTTATCCTAAATAATATTTCAAAAGGATAAAGTTTAAAACGATATAATTTATAATGAAATAAAGAATTATGATTTGCAATTTATCTGCAAACTTTTATTCATTCAAAATTTATTTCCAAGCGTGTAGTACATAAGACACTTTCATACTTAAAAGTTAAATGAATAAATGTATAATAAAAGGACAATATTTATCTAAGAAAAATTAAGTTATTTATATTATTTTAATAGACTTTTTCATGTATGTATAAATTCTTATATGTTTAATGTAAACTCGATACTAGATTATAGATGTAACTATTGACTTTTAATAAAAATGGTGTTGTTAATAATGTAGGAGAGATTATTACGATGTGGAGAAGAAATTGTTTTCAAATGACAAGCAGAAGTTTGGATGTTTGACAAACTGATGGTAGGTTTAGAAAATCCGTCTCAGTAAATGGCATAGCTATGAGGTGCAAGGTGGAGGGTTGCTTGTTTTAAAAGAAAAAATGAAAAAGTTGAAATCAGATTTGAAAATCTGGAATAGAGATATTTTCGGAAATGTTAACCAAGTAGGGAAAGATCTGCAAAAGAAAATTCAAGACCTGGATGCAAGAGATTATGAAAGTGATCTAGATAAGCCTGAGAGGGAGGTGAGGAGACTCTTGTTAGCAAAACAAAGTGGGAACTTTTTCAAACAAGAAGTTGTTTTGCAATAAAGAGGTCGTCTTAAATGGCTGAAACAAGACCATCTAAACACAAAATTCTTTCATTTGATCGTGGAGTGGAGGAGAGCGAGGAACAAGATCAATGACATTCTTGAGAATGATCAGTGGTGCGAAGATAAAGAGGTGGTTAAGGCAAATGTTAGAGATTTTTTCAAAGCCAAGTTCGATGGGGTTTCTAGGCCTCAGGTCAGGTTGGACAATGACTGTTTTAATTCTATCTCTAGTGATGACAATGCGTTGTTGGTAGGAGCTTTCTCTGAAGAGGAAGTTAAAACTACAGTTTGGAGTTGTGCTTGTTTGAAGAGCCTTGGTCCAGACGCTTTTAACTTCTGTTGCGACTGTCTAAAGGAGGATATTCTATCGGCTATGAATGATTTTGTGTCAGATGTAAATGTCCTAGGGGGTAAAACGCTTCATTTATATGTTTGATTACTAAGTCAGATAATTCGCAATAACTTAGTGATTTCAAACCCATTTCGTTGGTAGGGTGCGTGAACAAAATCGTATCAAAGATTTTGTCTCTCAGGCTGAAAAAGGTGATTAGTAAAGTCATCGATTTTAGCCAATCTACTTTCCTTGAAGGAAGGGGGCTAATGGATAACATTCTTGTGTCCAACGAAGTTCTAGATGAGATGAAAAGGAAGAAGAAAAGTTGTGTCTTTTTCAAGGTGAATTATGAGAAGGCTTACGAATCCATGAGGTGGGAAATTATTTATTATAAGTTAGGAAGGCTCAGATTCTGTGAAAAGTGGATTTCATGGATTAAATCTTGTCTAGAATCAGCGTCGGTGTTAATTATTGTAAATAGAAACCCGGTTAAGGAATTTATTTTGAAGAAGTGATTGAGGCAAGGTGACCCTGTTCTTGTTCCTTATAGCAACTGAAGGCCTTGTTAGGGTTTCTAGGAAAGCGGTTTAGAAAGATTTGGTTGAGAGCTTGGAGATCGGGAGTAAGAAGATTAAAGTGAACATGCTTCAATACGCAAATGATACTTTATTTTTCTGTAAAGCAAGTTATAAAAGTTTGTTTAACATAAAGGTTATTCAGAATTGTTTCGAGTTGGCTTATGGTCTAAAGGTGAACTTCTTGAAGAGCATAATTTGCGGGGTGGGGGTCGATTAGACTGTGATCCTCTGTTTTGCGACAATTCTCAATTGTGACGTGATGAAAACTCCTTTCAAATACCTGAGGATGCCAGTAGAGGGTGTCATAAGAGTGACGTGTTTTGGGATGAAGTGGTTGAGAGGATGAAGAATAGATTGATAGATGGGAGGGTAGATTCGTCTCGATGGCAGGGAGGATTTGCTTAATAAAGTCTATTTTTTCGTCTATCCCATTATTTTATCTTTCTTTGTTTAAGATGCCTTCTACTATGATGAAGAAGATCTTGAGTCTGTAGAGGAATTTTCTTTAGGGGTGGGGTCTGAAGGGAGGAAGATAGCCTAAGCTGCTTGGGAATAAGTCTGCGAGTTTCGGGAAGCGGGCGAGTTTAGCATTACCAATATTAGGCTTTTCAATGTGACCTTATTGGGAAAGTGGATTTGGCGTCTGAGTTCAGACAAGGGTGGGCTGTGGTTGGAGATCATCGAGTCTAAGTATGGAGGTTGGAAAAGCTTGAAAGAGCATAGGGACAATAACTACAAAGTTTCTCTTGGTGGAAAGTTTTGAAGGAGATTTAGAAGTCAGAGGATTGGGGAGGGAAGTTCGAAGACTACTTTAACTGGGAGGTTGGAAATGGGAGAGAAATCCTTTTATGGGATGACAACTGGGTGAGTTCAAGGCCTTGAAATGTAGATTCACGAGGCTCTTTTCTTTGTTCGCTAATAAGTAGGAAATTTCTCTAACTCTAAGGAATGGGTTAATAATGTTTAGGTGTGGAATCTAAATTAGAGAAAAGGACTTATTTTTGGGAGGAGCCCCCATTTTCAACAAAATAAAGTATAAAAAAAATTACAGTGGAGGAATAAGATGAACGTGGATGAAGTACGTGAATGTGAATGAAAGAAAGAAGGGGAAGAGTGTGGATGAATTAGATGTGTGAGGATGAAGAAAATGAGTGTGAGTGAAGGAGATTAGTGGATAAAAGAGATGAATGTTGATGAAGGAGATGAGTCTGAGGAGATTTATGAATGTGAATAAAGGAAATGATTATAAGGATGTTTATATAGAATGTGAGAGAGAAAATTTTTGAGTGATGAGATTTATTATCTTTAAATCTAGACCTTTAGATTAAACATAATCTACAATTTTTATTTGTTGTCTTAAATGTACACAAATTCATAACATACCGACTAAGTTGATACTAACTTAAATAAATATAAATATTAAATTAAATAAATTTAGTGTCAACTATACTAATGTTAATCTTATCTATTTTAGTTAATTCTGATGCTAGTGTGACATCATAAATAAATTAACTTATTAAAAGAAGTTAGAAAGAGTTAGCATTGTTAAAGTGATGTATGTAAATATTTATTCAATATTATTATTTTAAAGTTTTTTTAATTTTTTTTATCACATTAGGATTTAATAGTATTCAACTAATATTTATAAACAAATTTGATTAATTAAATTTGATGTTTATTCATAACTTAATTTGATGTTTTTTTTATAATGACGAGAATAACATAATTTTTGTATACCTCTTTGTTAAAGAAGAGATAAATAAAATGAATAAAAATAAAGAAAAGTGTACAAATAAGAGTGAAAAAATAAAATAAAATTTAAAGAAATTTGATTGAAGTAAATTAAAAATAAGAAAGAACTGTACAGCATTTCAAAAAACTTTAAAATTATTTTCACTTTTATCTTTTCTAACTATAGAAATTAATTTAAACTTTTTATCTTTATTTAATTTCTTCTCAACCAATGCTTTGCGGACTTCAAACACTTATCCCTAATGTCCTCTTCCAAGTGTGTGAAAACTACTTTTATATTTTTTTTTATCAATAATAGAAAATATAAATAAAAGAAGTACGAGTAGTCAATCTTTATAAAAAAAACAAAATTACCTTTCATGTATTGCAAATATTAAAGGAGGTATTTAAAATAACTAAATATTAAAATATTCTACCAAATTTTATTATTAAAATATTTCATAGGTAAATTCTTAAAAAACCTTAAATTGAGTTTCTCAATGTTTCAATTAAGTGCTATTTTAGATTAAGAATTGAGTTATATGGATTTCAGTCTAATTTTTCGTATTTTTTTAATAATATTTAATGATTATTTTTATTTAAGTTGTGAGTATTTCGGTCTAATTCTCTGATTATTTTTATTTAAGTTGTGAGTCTAACTAAAATCTTAAGTTGAATAATGATGTCTAATATAAAAAATTTTATTTAAAAAAATAATTCTTGTTTCATGTATTAAAAGAATTACATTACACAGTTAAAAAAATTTCTTTATTTTTTTAAAACATATTTTAGAAAAAAAATATTCAATACATTACACAGTTAAAAATATTATCTTCTGAATGAATATTTAAAAAAAGGATTAATATAAAGAAGTATAGTTATATTATGAAACTCCAATTTCTATTGGAGTGTATAGTTTTTTCTTTTAAAAATTCAATCAAATTAATTTTTCTCCTTGAAAATTGATTGTGCAAAACGTGGACCATGAAGCCATCGAATGTAGTGGCTATAAAAGGTGAGACAGAGTGTGTATTCACATCCTTTCTTCAAGATAGATGAACATGTGCGGTCGACTTAAGTTGTGTATGTCTCTCATCTATTCCTATCTTTATTACATAATTCATTTATAGCTCTTTTTCCTAATAATTTTCTATTGCTTCTGTTCTCTGGTTCTATATTTATAACAATGCTCTAATTCTATTCTTTCATTTATACCTCAATTTAAAAACTAAAAACTCACTTTGTTGTAGATCCCATATTGATTAGAGATGAGAAGATAAGTGGGTGTAAAAGCTCACTTCATGAACCAATTTTATAAAGTTGAGTTAGACTTAAAGTTCACCTCGTAATACAATGAATTATAAATCCTCATAAACCAAACTTTATCAAATTGTATTTGATTTTTTTTTCAAACCATCTAATTAATTTCAGTCAGTGCTTTGACTTGAAAAACCACTTAAAACAGTAGAATGTATCATACTTTTTTATATTTATTATTTATTCCGTATTTAAATTAATTAATACAAAGTTATTTAACTTTTCAGCATACATGCTGCCTTGAAGACCCCATTTAGTAATAATTTAAAACCATAGTGAAAAGTTAATCTCATTTAAAATTTAAATTAAATGACAAAATTTACAGTAGTTTAAAATTTTATGTGTAAAATGCCTTTTATATTAGAATAATATTTTTTTTATTTGTTGTGCTCGTGACATGTTAAGATGTTGTGCTTTTTGTAAAGAGGATAAAAATAAAGGTTCTTTACTTTTAGAGATTAATTAATGTTTAGTGAACTGATTATATTTGTTTGTATTTTATAATTTGATGTAATGATATATTCTGGTTGTTGCCAATGACGAATCTCATTAGTTATTTTTGGGTAAGAATTTGTAGGTAGTTTTTCTTGGGAGTTTGGGATAGACTCGAGAGTGAGATCCTATATTCTTCTTATTTTCTGTATAAAAGTTAAGTCACTCCTTAGGTGATTTATATTTATTTATCATTTATATAAAAAAATGTATAAAATATATGAAAAAATAAATTTTCAAGAAAATAATATATTAAACACATTCACCAACCTATCCAATTCAACTCAACTTCAACCACTAGAATTGATAAAATAACAGTTATCTAAAAATAAATAAAAAATCACAAAACCAACTTTTTAGTACATTGTATAACTTCTCAATCCACTTTGTTATGCCTTACTAATATATATTAAAATAAATTTGTTGTGCAATTCTTGCTAATCTACTTTGTTACTGTTTTCATTCTCAATTTATACTTCTATTTACAATTTCCAATATCAAATTTTAGGGTATGAGCAATGTGATATGTGTTTCAAATATATACTTAACATAATAAATTAATTTACTTACAGGTTGAAAGATCTTGAAAACACACATTCATCATTTAATCAAGATTACTGTCAGCGAAAAATGAAGGCTTTAAGATTGTCGCATCTTCTTCAAATTCTTACATGCATTCTGATATTGACTCCCTCATTTTCTAAAGATGATCGGAAGGTAAATAATACATATTCAATATTGTTTAACCTGAACAAATAAATATACTTTTGCAAACATATATTTCTAAGTATCTCTTTTGTACAATACTTTGTACTTATATTTTTTTTCCTCAAATAATTTTCACATTCTTTTTATTTGTGAGAAGTTATATCTTTTCATATATTACTCTTAGCTTTTATTTTTTATGATTTTTTAAAATAATTCTAATAATGCATATTTTTTTAAAGAAAATATTGGATTACTTTCAAGTAAAAAAGAGTTTGGATTATATTCAAAATGAACAAATTAACCTAAAAATGATTTTATGCATCATAATATTTTCAATGTTTAAGCATCGACGTGAAATTCACCTAGCGGGACTATTATTTTAATTGTTTTATTTTTTTAATTTATCTTGTTTATACTACAGCTTTACATAGTCTACATGGGAGAATATCCAAAGGACATGGAAATCACAGATTCATTTCACACCAGTATGGTTCAAAGTGTTCTGGGCAGGTTGATAACCCTTAATTGTTTCTACAGAACTCACTTTAACAGATTTTCACTCACAATTGAGGCTTAGTTTAACATTGTCTAAAAAGAGAACAATTCTTTTATTTTAAACCTATTATCAATCAAGAATATGAATTTTTTTAACTAACTTATTAAAATTCCATATGATATATATATCCATCCAGCAAATTTGCATCAGATACTTTGCTGCACCGCTACAAGACTTTCAATGGATTTGTGGCGAGTCTAACCAAAGAAGAATCAGAAAGAATGAAAGGTAAGTTTTTTTTTTCAAAAAAAGAACTAAAATATATTAATAAACAGAGTATTTCAAATATTCCAATTACAGATATGTGTCTATTAGCTTAGACCACATTTTCATCAGCTTTTTGCTTTATTCATAAATATATTTTTGGTTTTGGTTCCTGTCATATTCCTACATTAATATGATTGTCATTCTCTGTGCAACTCTAATTATGATTTGTGAAAATTTGGAATTGTTGGACAGGAATGGATGGTGTGGTGTCTGTTATTCCAGAAAGAGTCTACAGTGTCCAAACATCAAGGTCCTGGGACTTCCTTAACTTCCCTGAAAATGTCCCAAGAACAAATGTAGAAAGTAACACAATTGTTGGAGTAATCGATAGTGGAATTTGGGCTAATTCCGGTAGCTTTACTGATGGAGGCTTTGGTCCACCACCACAGAAATGGAAGGGAAAATGCGATAACTTCACTTGCAATTAGTAAGTAATGTTTCTTATAACATGCTATAACACACATACATAAACAACATGTTCGGTTTCAAATTTTAAACTCACATTTTAAATATTTTCATGCCAATAGTAAATCAACTTGGATCCAAACACATAGACCTAAACTTAAGTAATAAAATTTTCAAAGTAATAATTATTAAAAGATATAAGTAACCATTAAATTACTTATATATGAATGCTTGCTTTATGAATTGTTTGTAGCAAAGTAATTGGGGCAAGATATTTTCGTATTGGGGGTCAGTTCGAGCCAGAGGACATCATAAATCCAACTGATACTTCTGGTCACGGGTCTCACTGTGCATCCACTGCAGCTGGAAACCGTGTTCCCAATGCAAATCTGTTTGGACTTGGCTCAGGAACAGCAAGAGGAGGAGTTCCATCAGCACGCATTGCTGTGTATAAAGTTTGTTGGACATCGGGTTGTATGAATACTGACATTCTTGCAGGATATGATGCTGCCATTGCGGATGGTGTTGATATTATTTCTATTTCAGTGGGACCAACAAAGGTCCAACACCTGGAATATTTTGATGATGAATCTGCAATAGGAGCTTACCATGCAATGAAGAGTGGCATATTAACTTCTAAAACAGCAGACAATTTGGGTCCAAATCGTTACACAATGGTGAATCTTGCACCCTGGTTCCTTTCTGTGGCTGCCAGCACTATAGACAGAAAGTTTTTCACTGATCTCAAACTGGGTAATGGCCAGATCATCCAGGTAATTATCTCTTTAAATTCTTTTACTTATTTTTTAAAATATTAAAAAAGTAACAAAAGATTTCTCTCAATATATGCAGGGAGTTTCAGTGAATACATTTATTCCTACACAGAGTAATGGTTACCCTTTAATTTTTGGAGGAGATGTACCAGCTCCTGGATTTAATAGTTCCGAATCCAGGTACCAACATTTACCAATATCTCTTTTTAATTGCTTTTATTACTTTCTTTATTTATTTATAAATTTTTATATAGTTTCTCTATTTTAAAGGGTTCAACTTCATGTCTTAATTATCTTTAAATATTCAATGTGTCTTTTCCATCTAATCAAGTTGACACAGTTAAAGAAGCAATATTGAATTAATGATTAACACTTTCTAACGATTAAAAATTTTAATTTTACAAAATAGTGAAGATTTTTTTTAAACATTTATCACTATAATAATATTATAATTTATTTAAAAAAATAAAAATTACACATTGTAGAAAAGGTCACTATAATAAATTGTAATTAGTTTTAAAAAATTCAAGTTTTGATTTTTAAATATAATAAAATTGTAAACCTTTAATAATTCTTTAAATATGATATTAGTATAAATTTAAAAATTATTTATTGATAATAAAATTTATTTTATATATTAATAATTTTTTTAATTTTTAAATAATAATTAATTTAATTAATATAGTGACTAATTATTTTTTAAAAAAAATTAGTTTTTACTTAATTATTTTGTTTTAGTATCTGAAGGGAATTGAATATTTTAAATAATTAAAGGAATTAGCAAAGTAATTTAGCCTTATTATTTGGTAATTTGTTTCAAATCTTTCTATTACAATTCAAAACTCCATTCTAACATTACCATTGCTTAGTATGTGCATTGATAATTCTTTAAATGGAGCTTTGGTGAGAGGGAAAATTGTTTTATGTGATGGCTATTATCCTTCCGAACGTGTGGGATTTGCTTCTGGGGCTGCTGGTGTCATATTCAGCAGTACATTGCCTTTAGTTGCCGCAGATGTATTTGCATTGCCAGCAATGCACATTAGCGCAAATGATGGACAATCCGTATATAATTATTTAAAGTCAACAAGGTACAAAATTTTTTATCAACACATAAAGATCATACATAAGTGCTATAAAATTTTGCTCAATTAGTCTTGAATTAACTAATTTATATGTCATGTCACCAATTTGTAGTAATCCAGCAGCTATCATATCCAAGAGTTACGAAGGAATAGACTCAGCAGCCCCTTACATTGCTCCTTTCTCATCAAGAGGTCCAAATAGGATCACTCCAAACATTCTTAAGGTAACTTCATGGTACAATATACAATCAATCCAACCAATTCAAGCTCATTTGCTTATATATAAGTTATTTCTTGATGGTGTAGCCTGATATAGCAGCTCCAGGAGTTGACATTCTGGCTGCATGGTCTCCAATTTCTCCTATTTCTTCTGTTAAAGGAGATAGGAGAACATCGTATACGAATATAATATCTGGAACTTCAATGGCATGCCCTCATGTTACTGCAACAGCTGTTTATGTCAAATCATTTCATCCCAGCTGGTCTCCTGCTGTACTTAAATCCGCATTGATGACAACTGGTAATTGTCTCCTTTCCATGCATGCTAAACTCATTTTATGCCCTTTTCTTATATATAAATTCAAGAACCCTTCATGGTTAATTTAAAAAGACTAGTTCTTTCTTTTCTTTCCTCACCTGGGTTATTGTTGGGGTTTTTAATTTGAATACACACGTATGATTTCATTTACACATATATAGATATGGAACTTTTATTTTTGTTGTGAGATCATGAGTAACTCATATCCTTAAATATGATAACCTAAAACCTTATGCATTATCACCCTAAAGTACATTTATGTTGGAAAAAACTAGATTAAGTTCAATTATTTTATGGTATATCTTAATGGTCAAGTATATATATATATATGTTTACGACCAAATTTGTTGGATTATCATTTACAGCTACCCCTCTGAATCCTGCACTTAATTCGGATGCTGAATTTGCTTACGGTGCGGGGCAAATCAATCCTTTGAAGGCAGTAAATCCTGGACTAGTTTATGATCTTGGTCCGAATGATTATATTAATTTTCTGTGTGGACAAGGTTATAGTACAGTATTGTTGCGAAGAATTACGGGAGATAACAATACTTGTACATCAGCAAATAGAGGATCTGTTTTCAACCTTAACCTCCCATCATTTGCTCTAGCAACCGCTCGCTCAAGTTACAACGATGTCACTTACGGTAGAACTGTCACTAATGTTGGATCAGCTAGATCCACATATAGGGCAATAATATCTGGATATCCATCTTCTTTAAACATCCAAGTAGTGCCAAATGTTTTGACCTTCACATCTGTGGGTCAGAGCCTGTCCTTCACCGTTAGGATTCAAGGAACCATTAATGCAAACTTGGATTCTTTTTCTTTGACTTGGGATGATGGCACTCATCAGGTAAGGAGCCCCATTGTCGTTTATGTTCCATAAATTTTCTGTTACCAACGTGAATGACAATGATTGTGTAATTTGTTGTTTGTTTCTCTTTTTTTTTCTTCCTGTTGAAGTTTAGTGAATAAGTATTCTGGGTGTGTTGTAAACCACAGAATTTATGATAAAGTGCTATGTAAGCCAGGAATAAAATCAAGATAATAATTACCTTTATCCAAAGTATTTTTTACTGCTCCTTTAGATGTTGTTATATTATATGAATACATTCATTATCATTGGTTACTGAAATGAGACGACATTGTGAAAATGATATTTTAAACCATCATTTCATACTTAAGTAAATAAGTATTTTATTATAATATAATATTTTATTTTAAAAAGCGGTTCTATAATTTTCTTAGTAATATAAATGTCACTATATTGTAGACATCCATGATCCTTCACATAACGAAAACTAGTAATAACCAAATAATAAACTTTAAAAAAATATTTATATTGTAATTTAATTAAATTAAAGAAGAAAGGAGGTTGATGAGATGTATATGATTTCTTGAGTATCTTTCGAACTTCAAATGGTTACTATAATGACAACTTAAAGAAGATTTTACTGTTGTTTGTTGTTGTAAGGTGAAATTTGTACTTATTCATATATATATATATATATATTAATTTGTTCTTATTTCTAATTATTGTGAAATCTTTAATATATTCCGTCGCATAAAAGATTGAGCATATCAAATGCAGTTCTACATATCTCATTAGAATAAAGTTTCTTTAGAATAAAGTCTGATGTCATCTTAAAAAGTTTATTAATGTTTAGTTCAACATCACAAAATTGACTTATAAAATGAAGTTTACATTCACTACTCATGTAATATAATTTGGCGTTTGAATCTCTAACCATTAATCTTGAGTAAAACTCAATCAAATTTCCTATTACAATCACTAAATAATATGCTAACTTAAAGACCTTAATGTTGGAGTTGTCACACTTGAAAAGAACTTAAGACACTCAAATATCCATCCACTACCTTTGAACTCTTCTTGTAAATCTTACTTCTCTAAACTATGTTTCTAATTTTATTCTTTTGATTTATTAGTAATAATGATCATTATTACAAGGATATATTTGAAAATAATTATAAAGAAAAGAAGTTCATTCAAAGAATTTTGAATGAGTAGGTGAAATTCAAGAAATTGATAAATTTTAAGTATTAAAGTGATTTATTAATTAACCTTTATTTTAAAAAATGAATTAATAAAAAGGTTGTTAGGGTGTGGAAGTCTATGAACTAATGAAGTAAGTCTAAGTCTTTTTTTTTTTTTTCAATTTTAAGTAATTTAATATAGATTGACATTTGAATAAGAAAAAAAAAACCTTATTTCAATACATCAGTAAATAAAAAACTGTTGGTGTAATTTATTATAAGATCATAGTTTTCATTTATAAGAATTCTTTGTTTATTGTTGATTCTATAATAGTATTTTGTTTCCTTTGTTTTGTTTCATTGTTTGAATTGTTTGTCAATAACCTCTATCTAATACAAGTAGAGAAATTAGTGATGTACAAAGGAAACAAATAGGAAGAATGGAATGTAAAACAAAAATTCATTTTGTTAGGACTAACTTGAATATAGATCAATAAATAGCAGACAAATTTCAATTGATAATTAGGTAATCAAATTTTTTATACTTTTTATCACACTATATTTTGTATGTTCATTGTATATTTGATGACAACAATATCATTCTTCTTGCATATTGCTCTACACTTGTTTTGCTTTGGGAGCTTAATGGGAAGGAGAATATTTGATATATTGTTTGTTTTTTTTATCAAGAAAAAAAATAAATATGGACCACTTTAGGAGTGGTCAGACTCTTATACATTTTTAACATTTGTCACTCAACCCATCTAACAGAGACAAACTCCCCTCACAAACCGCAAAGCATACACCTGACCAACTTATAAAAAATCATTTATTTTTAATTGATTGCATACAAATCAAGGAGTCGAGACACCAATATAAAAATGAGAAGCAAGCTGAAGAGACTTTAAAAGTTATCCAAAATCAAACGTTCAATAGTGATAAATTGCTTGTTACCAGCAAACCTCCATAGTAGATATATTGCTTGTTAGTATCTTCAAGTGTCTTATGAAAGTAATAGAATTTTTATCTTATATTTAAGAATAAAGTTGTTGTTTTATGAGAGGGACAAGTAAATCATTTATAGGCTTGTGGCCGCTCTTTCTATCGCAAACCAATTATAGGCTTCATTTTGATTACAATAACATAGACATGAAATTATTTTTGGTGCATATGTTCCAGTCATATGAGAAGTCACAACTGATTATTCAACACTGAAATGCATAATTTCGTGATAAATAAGGTAAGTTGAAAGTAAAGAAGAATTTGGTAATCAAACACATGCATAACTGAAGTATCCAAAATATTTCTGAAGTATTTCTTAATTTAATTTATTCATTGTTAATAAAAAAATAAAAAAATATATGCATAAGTATTAGATTATAAGTATTAGATTGTGATGAAAACATTTGATTTTCACTTAGAAAGAAGAATTTGGGTAAAAAATAAATTGAGGACCGCAAAACTGATAATTATGTTGTTTTGGTATCTTTTGTTGAAAGAGTTGTGGCAATTTTTTGTTAACAACAATAATAAGTAGGTTACAATATTATAGAACAGTGATTAGAAAATAGTAACATTTGTACATTTTTTTTATTAAACAATTTAATAAAATTTGTTAAAATATTACAAAATATCTATATTAATAATATTTTTATAATGTTATCTTTATTGAAAACAAATATTACTAAACACTTTTAATAACAATTTTAAAAGAAAGGTGACATTTTTATTAAAACAGGTTATTAAAAAATTTAGTAACATTTTTTCTGAAAGAACCAAACCAATTATCAAGTTGTTGAGAAAAGCGAAGGCCTTTAAATGGAATGAATATCGTGAACAATTTTTTTCAATGTTACAAAAAGTGTTGGCGGCGCCACCCATTCTCGCAAAACCAGTTTTATGTAAGCTAATCATAGTTTACTCGAAAACTTCATCCAAAGTAATTGGAGCAACCTTAATCCAAGAGTTTTCATAACAGAAGCCGATATACTTCGTAACCGAACACTGTGCAGAAACAAGGTATCCATTAATCTCGCTCTAATATACACTGCAAGGACTTCGATCATATTTTCAAAATCATCAAGTTATAGTCAGAACCAATTGTTCAATTTTAAAATTTCTACGCAAGCCAGAGTTTTCACGAAGGATGGTAGCATGGTTAATAAAACTTTCATAAGAATCAACCTCATGACTATGGCACACATTGTCACATTGACGATGGCCCAACAACGTCTAAATGAAATTACTTCTTCAGTAGCTTTTTCAGAGAATAAACACTTGCGATAGCCATAAAATCCTGAAGCGCCGAAAATCATCAAAATCTCGAGAACAGAGATGAATAAAAAAAACTATGAACACGTAAAAAGAAGATAAATGATATGAGAATTAATTTTTTTTTTATTGAAATCAAAACAAATGGTCTGAATATATACAAGGAGTACACTCATTCTAAATTTAACTAAAGAGAGAAAAAATCAATAATTAAATAATATTAGAATCATAACACACAAAAACAAAATAAAAATATTATTTACCTAATAATTAAAAAAATATTTAATTATTAAAAAAAATATCTAATTATTTTTCTCTATAAAAAAACAATTGATAATTATAAAAAACACTGATTATTCGATTATTCTGTAACTCTAGTATTGGTATTATTTAATAGTAATATTGACACAAACTCCAATTTTCTTCCTCCTTTTGGTTGCCTCCTCAGCTTCCAAATTAGAAGTATGTTCATTCGACGATAAACTACTAGAACTCACAACCCTTTGATTAGCTTCATTCTCTGCAAAAAAAGCACTCACAGACTCGAATGAACATTGTTATTGACAGCTTCAACCACTCTCCTGGCAGGCTCTCAATCACTCTTGCTATGAAAATCCTGAATCCCCTTCAAACACGGAAAACAGAGCTACCAAACCCAATCACCAACATTAAACACAATGTGTCGTCGACCTTTATTACGGTTGGCAGCATATTTCAGATTCTGCTGTTTAACATCAATTTGTTGTTTAACATGAGAATGAAAAGATTTAATAAACTCAGAGGAGTCCGTGGACTAAAACCATAAACCACCTGAAAAGGAGACAAATTAGTAGTACTATTCAGAACCCTATTATAGGTAAACTCGATATGAGAAAGCAGTTCATCCCAAGTGGTTTTGTGATCATGAAGAAGGCAACGTAACAATGTAGAAAGGGAACGATTTACAACTTCCGTTTGATCATCAGATTGTGGATGGCATGTGGTAGAAAAAGCTAATTTGGTTTCCAATTTGGACCACAAAATTTTCCAAAAATGACTAAGAAACTTAACATCACAATCAGAAACTAAAGTGGCAGGTAAACCATGTAAGCGTATAATCTCACGAAAAAAATGTTTAGCAATATAAGTAACATCATCCACCTTATGACAAAGAATAAAATGTGTCATTTTGCTGAAACAATCAACCACCACAAAAATAGAATCAAATCCACGAGGTGTGAGAGGTAAACCAAGAATGAAATCCATACTAATGTCTGTCCCGGGTGTATATGAGCAACAGGTAAAGGCATATAAAGACCATGAGGCTGAAGTTTAGATTTAGCCTGAAGGAAAGAAATGCACTTAGCACAATGTTTCTGCACATCTCCTCGCATATGAGGCCAACAAAATTTTTGTTTTAAGAGGTCAAAAGTCTTATGAATTCCATGATGGCCCATCAATCCTCCTTGATGACTTTCAGTGATAAGTAAGGAACGAATAGAACCACTGGGAATACAGAGAAGTCCTTTAAAGAACAGATAACCATCAGACAAATAAAATCCATCAAACGGTTTCTGAAGACATTTGGAAAAAATGGGAGCGAAGACAACAGGATAGACCATCAACAACAATATTTTGGGAGCCCTTTTTATGTTTAATGACATATATAGAAATTGCTCCAAAAATTCAACCCATTTGGCATGACGTTTATTGAGAGTATGCTGGCTGCGAAGATACTTTAAAGATTCATGATCAGTGTGAATAATGAACTCCTTGGAACTAAATAATGTTGCCATGTATGAAGAGCACGAATGAGAACATAAATGTAGGATAATATGTAGGATAATTCAGAGTAGCCCTTTTAATTTTTTACTGAAATAAGCAATAAGATGATGACCTTGTTGAGTAAGAACAACTCCAATACCCGTGTTAGATGCATCACACTCAATTTCAAATGTAAACGTTAAATCACGAAGAGCTAACACCGGTGCTTGAGTTAAACAATTTTGAAGTGTATGAAAAGAAGAATCCTGTTTAGGACCCCAATGAAATGGAACATCCTTCTTGACAATATCATTAAGAGGAGCAGCAATGGATGAAAAATTAGGCACAAAGCGACGATAAAACCCAGTATAAAACCATGAAAGTTGCGAACCTCATTAACATATTTTTTGGAATCGGCCAATCCTTGATAGCTTGGACCTTAGCAGGATCAACCTGTACCCCATGTTTCCCAACAAGAAAACCAAGAAAGATAAGTGTATCCTAACAAAATGTACATTTTTTAAGGTTAGCAAAAAGTGAATGTTGCCCAAGGAAAGAGAAAACATGTCGAAGATAGGCAATATGTTCAGTCAGAGTAGAACTATAAACAAGTATATCAGCAAAATAAACAACCACAAAATGACCAATACCATCACGCAACACATGATTCATAAGGCGCATAGAAGTACTAGGAGCATTCGTAAGTCCAAAAGGCATTCATACAAACCAAACTTAGTTAGTTTTAAAGGCTGTTTTCCACTCATCATCAACTTTAATACGGATTTGATGATAACCATGTGCATATCAATTTTGGAAAAGCATACAACTCCATGTAATTCATCCAACATATCATCCAACCGTGAAATATGATGACAATATTTAACAGTAATGTTATTAATAGCACGACAGTCTGTGCACATACACCAAGAACCATCTTTCTTAGGAACCAAAAGAACAAGAACAACACACGGGCTAAGGCTTTGTTGAATCCAACCATTAAAGATCAGATACTTAATGTTCAATTTCTTTGGTCTCAATAGGATTAGCTCTATAAGCAGGACGATTAGGAAAAGTAGCTCCAGGAATTAAATCAATCTGGTGCTCAATTCCACGTAAAGGCAGAAGGCCCTGAGTAACATCAGAAGGAAAAATATTTGAAAATTCATCCAAAAGTAGTTGACCATCCTGATGAAGAGACGACAATGCAGGAGCTGAAGAAACATCTTTACAATGAAGAAGAAGGACTGGAGAATGGTTGATAACAGGTACCAGAGTGGAAGACAAAGAGGATGGAGAAGGACGGGTAGAAGGAACAAAAACTGATTTGAGAGTAGACTGATCACAAGCTACCTGGGTAGGTGTAAGCGGAAAAAATGTAAGTTTTCTGCCATTGTGGCGAAAATGTAGAGTATTAGTAGTGTCGTGATGAAACACATTATTATCAAATTGACAAGGACGTCCAAAAAGAATATGTGCGACATCCATAGGAAAAGTAAGACTTTACAACGAGCATGGAAAAGATTAGTACGTTGAGATGGAGACAGAGGAATGGATGAAGAAACTAAGGTATTCATAAGCAACGGAGTAGAAGTGATTAATGTCATGCGAAGAGGGTGTGGAGGAACTAATTAACAAATAAGCAAAAGATACATGTTTCGAAGTCATAACAGAAGGTTCGGATAAACATGGTGGAGAAGAATGAGAAAGAAGATTATGACATAAGGATTTAATCTCATCAAGATCCCTTGTCCATTTATCCAATGCCTGAAAAAGAGAATCCATTAGAAAAAAAAAACACGAAGCAGAAAAAAAGTAAAGTAAAGAAAAAAAATGGAAATAACCTGTATAGAGAACAACTTACCACCTGAAGGAAGTATAAACTGTGTCAAAAGAGCATAGTAGAACATAAAACAACCAAATCAAATTTAAGTATGCAAATGCTTCTAGAAACCCAAAGAAAGGGTGAAGCTAAATGCACAATTACCACACCTACTGTACCATAGAGACCTACCAATATAAGAAAATAAAAGAAGAATGAAAGAAGGCAAAGAACCAAAAATGCATGAGCATGCTGCCTAACATTGAACAAGAGAATTGTCATGAATGCAGACAAGAACTGTATCTGATGTTTAAAAGACAATTAAAGCAGGTACAAACGCAAACTAAACAAAATTGCTTAAGACAGCAAAGAAAACTAGACGAACAAGTAGTGTTTGGTCCAAAATTTATACAAAATGATTTGCAACACAATTAATTCTGAAATTTCACTACAACATTTTTTAGTTTAGACCACGCTAAAATAAACCACGTGTATAAAAGTGTGACCTAAATATAGTAAAGGCCACGGTTTTAAAAATGTGGCTTAAAAATTATGAAAAACCACGGGTATAAAACTGTTGATACTTTAAGCAACGATTTTCTACCTGTGGCTTTATAATGGGTTAAAA
>Ga0123342_1005584_pt1 | contig 18096 bp, 10 predicted proteins | sample Turbeawhitnodule_FD_89960 | JGI IMG/M metagenome (GOLD analysis project Ga0123342, IMG submission 89960) | Root nodule microbial communities of legume samples collected from Mexico - Turtle bean Mexico white nodule | ecosystem: Host-associated > Plants > Roots > Nodule | place: Mexico: Nepantla...
GAAAAACAACCTGTTGTTTTGTCGAAACAACCGATTGTTTTACTCTTAGGTGTTTTTGAAAAGGTTGAAAACTGTTTTGGTTGGTTGACTTGTTGTCACACCAAAACAATCGATTGTTTCGTGATTTCAATCGATTGTTTCTTTGAAAATTCTAACAGAATTCTGTTTTGTTAGTTGAGTGTGCTTTAAATGATTTCCAATTGAATACACTCATCTATTAAATGCTTTGACCAATCTTTAAAAAATATAAATAGTTTGTTTATGTTTTATAACAAACAAGAAAAACATATTTGAGTTTTTCAGTTGTGAAAGATTGCTTTCAAGTTTTGAACATTCACATCAAGCTTTGGGTTTTATCAAGAGAGAGTGGAATAAGATTACATCTGTATTGATTTCAGATTGTTCTATAAACAAGTGTAATTCGTTCTGAATATTCTGTAAATTCTGGTGTTGTTGCCAATGAGTTTTGTGTGCTCTTGAGGTGGTTAAGATCAACATTCTTGGTGTGCTCTTGAGTTTTGTGTGCTCTTGAGTGTGTTTCTTGAAGGGTTCAAGGTCAGTTCTTTGGTGGTTTGTGTGTAATCTGTTTTAATTGCTTAGTGGATTGCCAGTGGCTTCTGGGGACTGGATGTAGCACTTGGTTTAAGAGTGAACCAGTATAAACTGTTTGTGTATCTCTTTCTTCCCTTAAACTCATTTAAATTCAGTTGTTATTGTTTTGCTGGTATAAACAACCGATTGTTTCGAAGAAACAACCGATTTTTTTTTTTCTGGTGCTTTGCTGTTTTGTGCTTAATATCTTGGCTAACTGAATTTCTAATTGGGTTTCATACAAAGGATTTTGTTCTAGTTGAAAAAGTTTTCAAAAACCCCTCTTAAAAAATTCACCCCCCTCTCGTTTAAGGTCATATATTCTAACACAAGACACCAGTCAGAATAAGAAAAACAGGCTGAATGTACCTAGGAGGCGACCCGAGACCAAGCCTTTAGTCGAATAAGAGCAAACACTTCTGAAACATCCACCACTCCCCCTTTAAAGACTATCCATGAAGTAAGATGGTTTATTATAACATAAATGTCTTTACCTAATATACAACTCAAATAATGATTCACATATCATCTCATATTTGTGATCCAAAATTTGGACAATTCTTATCATTCTCAACAACCATTTTCGTACAACATAACTCATATAAACAAAACCATAAATCAATTAATTATATAAATTAATATTTTATTTACATTTATATTCATCATTTACATTCAATCCATTAAATAAATAAAATGAAAAGAAAAAGAAAAAAAATTAACTAGAGTGAAAATTGAGTCACCCGAACCCTACTAGAAAATTATTAAATAGAAATCAATTTTAGAGACTAAAAATAATTATTTGTTATATTGACTAAATTAGATATTATTTTAGAGACTAAAAAAATTATTGGTTTCTAAATTATTTTCTATTATTGATAAATAGTTTCTAAATTGGTATCTAATTAGTTACCAAAATTTTAAATACCAATTATTTAGATTCTAAATTTGGTAGCAAAAAACCTTGGTAGCAAATTAGATACCAATTTAAAAACTATTTATCAATAATAGAAACTAATTTAGAAACCAATTATTTTGTAGTCTCTAAAATAGTATCTAATTTAGTCAATATAACAACTAATTATTTTTAGTCTTTACAATTGGTTTCTATTTAATAATTTTCTTGTAATGGAAGTGATAATTTCTTCGTTTTAGCAAAAATCTAGTTGGGAGCAAAAATTGAGTTTTAGCTTTATTTTTTATGAAAAATTCTTCTCTTGAGAAAAAATATGGCTAAAAGAAAAGGTTAAGCTTCTTCTCTAATTCAAACCAAAAATTCATAAAATCAAATGCTTGTAATAGAACCAAATTCATTTTCATAAATTTTACCAAATCACTTTAACAAATACAACTTTCAAACAAATTTAAAATTATCATTACAATTATAATTTACTCAAATATCATCCTTTTTCTCAAATATCATCCTTTTTGTTCATTTCAATCCAAGCTTGATCATTAAACTCAATACAATTTTTGTTCACAACTTAAATCCACAACTTAACACCCTCAACTACCATATTAAAGCATTGAATAAGACATTGGAAAGTTATCTTAAAGGCACTACAAAGCAACTTATCCAAATGGGTTGGTTACTTACCAGTGCTTGAAAATTGGTATAATACAAAATACATCTCAGCTACACAACTGACCCGTTTAAAACTTTGTACAGTTATTTCCCATGCATAAATACCCTTTAACTAGTTGGATATTCTTTAATTAAGTTGTTCATTTCATAGTCACAATTCTCAGACTACAAATATCTCAATTTCTTTATTACTTTTTCACTTAACCCAATTTTTCATAGGTATTTGATTGCTAATGCTTACTCATATATTTTTTTATTTGAGATTTATTTTAAATAACATTGTTCCTTATATACTATTGAAAAATAATACAATCTATACTAGATTCTATTTTTACCTACTCTTTTTGTGTAAATAATCTTTCACAATATTATCCTTTATGTTTTGTAACTACCCTTTTACTTATTATTTTTTATTTCTTTCTTCCCAATCAACTTTATTTCATTAATTTTTGTATATATAAAAAACTACCTAGAGTTATAAAAATTAAGAAAATTGATTTATTTTATAGCTGTTTTTTATAGAGATCTTTTTTTTTAATTTTAATATAAATTTTAAGATTTTTTATTTTAATAATTAATATAGGAATTAATTTTTTAGTTTTTATTATCAACACACATATACATACTCATGTATTTATACTAGTATTTAAGAAAATATATTCTTTATAATAAATTTGTTAATTTGTGTGATAATAATTTAAAAATCAAATAAAAAATAATTTGTAATTAGATGACATAATTACATATGAGTAAATGAATATTAAATCTTTTAAAATTATTTTAGAAACCTACAAATTTAAAAGATAAGATAAAATATTTAATACAAACTTGTTTTTACTAAAATAACGTAATCATCTAACATGTGCTAGAAAAACCGATAACTAAAATAAAAAATTTAAATTTAAAAAACATGTACAGCTAATACAGATTGACTCAAGAAAACACGCGAGGGACGGATGAGTGAGTTGAGTAGTAGCTTTTAAGTGATAGATGGACGGAACCAAAACGACGTCGTGTGCGTCGCTATGATAGGGCAAAAGCAAGTGGGAGAGTAACGGGTTTTCTGACAGCGTTAAGATGTGACAGCGTCAGGAGTAAGAAAGCGACCACAAACAGAACCAGTGAATGTGGGACACGTGTCCAATCTCAGCAAACTCGAAACGCACAATTTGGATGACAACCCGCTTCGGAAAAAATAAAATAAAAAATTAAGAAAAAAAAAACTTTGGGATGCCGTCGAATAAAAACAGCGCACCTCCCATCCCTCCGTTTCGTGTCGCTTTTTGGCGGTTTTAGCCTTTTTCGGTTTCGAACATTCGCTCGAATTGTTCTCTCACTCTCTTACTCTCTCTCTCTCTCTTCAATTCAACACTTCGAGGTTCGATCTTCGACCTAGGTCTCTCTACTCTTCTCTCTGCTTTCTTCTGTAGATTAGATCTTAGTCTTTTTTCTGTGTTCGTTTTTAATTCTTCTTATTTTAATTTAGTTCTGTTTTCACTCTCTGAAATTGCCAAGTTTGGGGATAGACTAGTTCGGGATTGCTTTGGCCGATGAATGAGCGAGGTTGTGGTTTTCAGTTCGCATACTTCTTTTCTTCGCTTCTATTTTCTCGATGACTTCGCTTGCTTTGTCCTAAGTTGCTCGATTTTACGGATAAAATATGAAGCAGAAAACTATGGGCGAAAATATTTGGATTGTGGTTTTATATACATATCTTTTAATTACTTTTTTTAGCTTTTAATCGGAACTGTAATCTTCTCGCTATTTATTTATTTGATTGTAAAAGACTTAAATTGTTTATTTGTTTTAATCTGTGCTCTACATAATGCTGTTAATTGACAGCTTCACGGCGATATGGATTGTCTTCGTAATTATTAACTATCTGTGTTAGGATTGCTTTTCAAATTGTTACCTCGTCTGATGACCTTTAGGGATGTTTGTTTTGTCTATATTTTAATAAATATAAGTGTTCACTGGTATTGATATAATTTAGTATGAGCAGCAATGACCGTTGTAATTTTGGTCACAATATTGGTTGTGGATTATATTTTTCTGCTTGAATGCATTGTATATGAAATTAGCATAAACAAATTATTGTGCCCAAGAAACAAATGATTTCTTGCTTTGAACCTAGACATGCATTCAAACACTCATATTGGATTGATGAACATAATTTTTCAATTTTCTTTTTATTTGTTGCGCTGTTGACATAGTGGTTGTTCTTTCCATGTTGTAGTCTTACAATTTCAGCATGGAAAAACATTGGTGCTTTTAATGTTATTTTTCCAATTAAAACTAGTTTTATCATGGTAACATGTACTGACCTTTATTTTGCAATTTACTGAGGTAAAACTTCAATTTTGATTGCAGAACAATGCTAAAAGCAACTATGCTACTGTACCTGAATTTTGTCTTTTCAATACATGCATATATATTTTACAAGCGAAGATCTTGCATTTGTGACAATGTACACTGATAGAGACATGGTGCATCATGAGGTGCTTAAGTCTTACATCTAGTAGTATGGATTGTTTGGTGAAATATTTAAATGTTTCGTTCTTTGCTAGCTTTTTTTATGGTCACTTCTCCAAGTACTGCACTGCTTCTTACACAAGTCACACACATATAAATGTTATATTATGTATGCTTTTGTTTTTTTCTTCATAAGAATGTGTCTGTAAATATATTTATATACATAAATCTTATGTATGCTGAAATTGTAGGATGCTATTCAACAGAATATGAGATGGATCGTGAAGAATATTTGCGGAAGTGTTCCAATATGAAATGCCAAAGAGTAAGGATTTTGATCTTGTTTTAATCACAAATATTTTGAGTTTAATCTATCATGTTATTGATTTAGTATCTAGCATTTTGCAGCATCTAAGAAAGTATCTATTTAGTGTATTTGATTATCTCATATTTGTTGCACCTAATTAAATACTTCAGATAATGATTGTAATTGTTATAATTATATTTCATGGTTGGAAATACTTTGACACTTCACTCCTAGTTTTCAATTACATAGTATTCCAACTTTCAATGTGTTTAATGTGAATTATTTAATTATTTTTTTATAGCATAATATGTTGGTTTAGGCAAGATATTATGATAATTGCTGTGCTGTATGAGAATTTCATTTCATTTGTTAGAACTTAATGCTGGAAAATGTGTCCCATAAGACATTGTCGAGAAATGTCTAGTATATTAATATGTAGAGACTTTTTATGACAAACGGCTTCCACTACACTAAAAAATTCAGGTTTTAAAATGCTACACATGTTGTTTGAATAGAGCATGAATTTGGAAGTAAATAATCTTTTTAATATAAACATTCCTCTACAATACTGAGTGTTTGTATGAACATGCTATGCTTGCCTTGTTTAAGAAAATAAATAGTAGAAGATTAGTCCTTGACAATCTTCTTTTGTTTAATATAATGAGACATTCATGATGTGCTTCACCTTTTACATCACTCGAGGATGAAAATATGAAGGGCTGAGGAGATGATTATCTTGATTGATTCATGAGTTCTTACATTAGAGATACAAAAGGTAGATGTAAAAAGACTACACCTTGAACTGCAGGTAATAGATAGTCACAAGAAGAAGCAACTTTTTAGCTTTTCTAGAGTTGGTATGAGGATAAATTAAAGTATTCACACATTCCCCCCTCAAGTTGGAGTATACAAATTGTATGTATCAAGCTTAAAACATATAAATTGAATTAAAGTTCTCTGAAGGATTTAGTCAAAATATCTGTAGGTTAGTCTTTGGATTTGACAAATTTAGTAGAAATTTCCTTGGACAAAGTTCTATCCTGAACAAACAAATTGACAATCAATTTCAACAATCATAACTTGTCGTTGTCCAGGTGCTTCATGTACATTTTTAGGAATAGTATAGAGGACACATATGAGACAAAGGAGAAAAATGGAGGCAATGAAATGTTGTCAAGTAAGGCCAAAATGTTTTGAATAAGGTTTTATAAAATTAGGGTTTTATTTATGGGCAACACCTCCTTCACTTTCATGCGCTGCACACGACACAACATCCCATCTAATTTCTTCATTTTCCGCCATTGTCATAGCCTCTCCAAAGCGTGCCACCGCAGAAGACCATCGAAGGTGCTGTTGAAAAACTCATTCTCTCTGCCTAGGTTTTAACGGGAGCAACCAAGTTCCAGTTTTTTGGCCAAAAATGGTTGCGCACGAGTCACGATCCGGGATCAACAACCTCTGCCAATCCACCGAGCCGCGTGACACCTTGCTTCGATCCCCTGGCTGAGTCACCTCGCGATCTTGACAACATTTGCCAATGATGGTAGTTTAGAAAATTGTAAATATGATGAGGTAGAGAATACCTTTTTGAAGAGTTATGGACCAGTTAGGATCTTGATTATTGGAAGCAAATAGTAAGATTATCATCATCTATTGATGAGCTGGTACATTAGCTCCAAACAATAAGATACAAGTAGTTTCAATTAGGTGTCAATTTTTTTCTTCTACTATACCATTTTGCTAAGGGGTAACATGTAGACTGATGGAAAATGCCATGTAAACCTATAAGAGTAGAAAGTCAAGTAGAGAAGTATTCTTTGACATTAATCACTCCTCAAAATTTTGATAAATTGGTCACTAATTTTTTATTTTATTAAGGAAAGACACAAAGAGAGATAAAAGTCTAGATTGATCTTTCATTAAATAAACCCAAGTACATCGAGAATATTCTTCTATAAATGTAACAGAATATTGGAACCCAAAATATATGTTGCGACATAGATTTCAAATGCCAAAATGAATTGTGAAAAAACAAAGTTGCATTTGTTTAATTTTTCTTTGGAAAAGAATATTTAACATGTTTTCCTAGTTGACATGACTCATGCTAGGATCTGAAGTTTGCTAAGCTCAAGAACCATTTCTTCAATTTTAATAAATGTGGATGACCCAAGCAATCACACAAAATTTTAGGAGATGGAGATTTAAAACAACACATAGAAGGGTTGGTTCCAAGATAGGATAATCCTCTAGATTCATGTCCTTTACCAGTTAGTCCACCCATACCTCATTCTTGTACAACAAAAAAAATGGTATCAAATGAACAATTAAATAAGTTGGTCAATTGATTGAGAGAAATTAGGTTTTTAGAGCAAGTATGGTCAAGAAGAACAAAATTTAGGTTTAAAGGGGGAGAAAGGGGGACTTGACCAACTTTGGACCCATTGGGTAAAGTAATAAAATGAGGAACTATAGGAGAAGAAATGGAAGAGAGCAAGGAAGTACTACTAGAAATATGATCAAAAGCACCTGAATCTAGTATCCATGGGCTTTGATTTTCCACAGTTTGAGAAATGCAAGTTGTTGATGAACTAGACTTTGTAGTGTGGAAGGTTGTGCTACATTGTTAGATTTTAACCTCAGATATTTTTTATAATCTTCATTAGAAAATTCTGGTTCAACCTTCTTAGATTTGGAGACATTAACTTGTTAGGAAAAGCATGTAAAGATAACCAGTTCTATTGAGTATGGCTTATTTTCTTACCATGAGAACATTGAAGACGTATGTGACCACTTCTTCTATTGCACAATCTTCCCTTCCACGAGTGGACACATGGTAGATAATTCAACAAAAGCTTGAAGATTTCTATTTTTAAGGGCGGGAACAAAGGTTGAAACATGGACAAGAAAGGCCAACAAAACTTATGAAAGAGATGTGATGTTGCTCTAGTGACTAGAAGGTGGCATGTCACATGGGTTTAACACAGAAAGAGGTGGCACATGTACAACTTGTTGGGTTCTTTGTTGTGCGACAAGAAGCACCAAATCTAGTGCTCCCTGGAGAGAATGACGTTGGTCAATGATAGTGGACAATGTGTTCTTTGTTGTTCAACGAGGTGCACCAAATTAGATGCTTGTCATGGATAATGATGGTGGTTGACAACAATAGAAGGTGGGCAAGTGGTAGTCTTCTCATTGGACAATGAAAAACAAAGCGGGATTGACCTGTTCTGATACCAATTTGAGAATGGAAATATGAAAAGGAATGCTTGAGAGATGATTATCACTCGGCTGATTCATGTGTGTGTATACATATATACCAGTTCTTACATAAGAGATACAAAGGGAAGATGTAAAACAAAATATAACAATTTAGCTTTTAAGTGGTTCAGAAGATAAATTGAATTATTCTAACAACAATATAGATATGAGGATGAAGCACAATCTTTCCATCCAAAATAGCTGAGAAAATTAATACTAGTGTAAAGTTTTTTCTTTTACTACCATATGATGTGTTAAACTCAATATCATCAAAAGAATTTAACCTTCTAGCTAGTTATTGTGCCAATCATAAATATTTTGATTATTTGACAATAAATGGTTGATTGAGATGTGACAAAGTTTTGCATTAATAATGGATCACAAGCTTTAAGGTGATAAATATTTTTATCATTTTCAAACTTAGTGGCGAAGGTGATAAATGTATTATCATTTTTATCTTGTTATTACTTATTGGTCGTGCATTTCCTAAAATATTTCAACTTTTGTTTTCTTGAAGAATAAATTGTATTTTATTTTTTTAGTAAGCGTAAGTCAACTTAACTTTTGATTGGAAGGTTCTTGGTCTACCATATACATGGTCCTTGCAAGCTTAATATTTTGACAGAAGCATTTTAAGGCTATTTCTCTGTGAACGCATTCATGAATTTCCTTCATTGTTTCATAATTCTCTTTACTATTTAAATAAACAAAGTAGCAAAGTGGTTTGCATAAAACGTATCACTCGTGATATCTCTGTTTTAAATTTCTCTAGGTTCAGGTGGATGAATCATATGTACCTGCTCTTCAAGATGAAGTAATGGAAGTTGAGCATTTGCTTGCAGAACCTAGAAACAATCTTGCTTTCCAGGATGGTATATTTCATTTTAATGAGTAGAGTATGGAGAAATGCTATGTTGCTGAAAATCTTTCCTCTGGATTTTGAATTTAGTTTTAAATCAAGAGTGGTCATTCTTAAATGAATTGAAACTGTTCTTTCTGATTCTATTGCTTGAAATGCAAAATGACATTGTACTCTGATCGCTGGTAAGAAGCTCTTATTTTGGGTTTGCACGTTGTTCTTGAAAAACTGGAATAAATGAAGTAAAATGATGAGGTGAAAGAATGGAGAATGAAACGAAAAGCAAGCTGTATAAGAACTTGAATATTGTTTTACAGAGACTGCTTAGAAGTTTATTAGAATTGATGTTGCTTTGTAAGAAAACCAAACTTTTTATATTTGAGATATTATCATTGATTGGAATTATTTTTTGGCTTTCTGTAACGGGTTTCTCCTAGTCCACTTGGCTCAATTAGATAAATTTAATGGTTGACAAAGCTGTATTGACAGTGTCCTATATTCAGAGCATAACAATAGCTTTTGCTTTTAAACTTTTTATTGGGTAGATATATCTAATAGTAGTAGAGTTTTACATTCATCAGGTAGTTTGGATTCTCATACAACTTTGAACGGAAAGGATGATTTGGAACTGGAGGTATTTGTCTTCAATCTCTCTGTTGTTGTTGGGGTGATATTTAAGCTAGATTTCATAGATTTTTTATATTTTACACGGTGCTTGTTAATGATTTTTTACTTGAGTCTGTCATCTCAGGTTTATAGCACACGTCAATTCAAATTGCATAACATTACTAGTTAGTTACTTTACTGCTAAATTGTTTATGTTCTTGTTTTGTTGATATGAAAATTAACTTTAATATTTTTAGGTCCTTGATGGATTGCTAGATGATGTCGAAATCAATGATCTTGAAGGAGCTGACGGTTTCCCTGGTGCATGTGAAGAATATTTTTTGGGTAAAATATTAACTGTTCCTAGAGATGTAACATAAAACAATTCTTTAGTATTGCCCTTAAGAATTATTCTTTTGAAATAATTTGTTCATGACATTATATGATGAATTGTGCAAAATAGTTTTACACTGTCATTCAATTACAAATCATTGTTGATATGACTTTCAAGGTATTTATTGTAAAATCCAACAAACTAATCATACCTGGTAATTTGTGATTGGATGACACTGTAACTGTTTTATATTGTCTGTGCATATCTTTTTCCTCCTATATGGTGTCTTTGACCAAATGGTCAAGATTCAAAATTGATCCTTTGCTGCTATTCTTCCAATAAAAAAAAGTTGATTGTGAACACAAGGTAAGCCCGTGTATTATCTTTGCTTCGAACCTTAAAGTTCCTTGATTGAATCTCTTACAGATGTAATATCAAACTATTCTTGTGTTTTCAGCTTGCCTAACTTGAACTGTCGTTGATAATTGACAAATATTAAGATGTATTCTTCTGCTATGGTGTTTGGATAGCAAGGAAGAAGAAAAATCAGTTTCTTCTTCCTTTTTTAACTCTTCTTTCTGTTTTGTTCATTTGGAATCTACAGATTTTGAATTTGCTGACAATATTGAGGAGGTACTAGGTTCTGGTCCTTTTGAAGGTTCACTCTTTCAAAACTCAAGTTCGGAAAGTCATTCTTCAGGATTAAGTAGAAGTAGCATTGTTGGTGGGGTATTAGAATCAACAAAAGTACCTACTGCACAATCTGAATGCAAAAATGATTCTCTAGATGAGACAGTAACCTATGAATCACATGGTGCATTCAGCAACAATCCTAGTCAACCATCAAAAGGAAATTGCAGGTACAACATTTCACTTGATGTGCAACATCTGCAAGAGTTGGATAACTATCGTCATTTAGCTGGTTCTATACTGACTTGTAAGAAGGAAAAGGGTTCTATCGAAAAAGGCCAACCTTCTGCACTTAGAGAGAAAAGATTCCGAAAGCCTACGCAGAGGTATATTGAAGAATTTTCAAATGCGAGCTCAAAGGAAAAGGTACCACCTGCTGGTACAAAAACTAAACATTCCAGTGACTCATCATGTAATGTACTTCATATAAGAATTAAATCATTGAAAAAGAGTCCAAGCGAGAAGTCTAGTAATGAAAATAGTGAGGTAATGCTTCCTGAGTTGCAAGTTCGGAAAGCACGTCAGAAGAAAGAGGTACTGTTTTGTTAGGGGCATTTTATCGCTTTGCGTATATTTCCTTAAGTAGATAAGTATATAACATACCTTTAGGTTGATAGAAGATTCTTTCTTTGGTTATGATTGTATCATTATGAATGTAATGTATTACTTTAGGATCTGTTTTGATATACATTTACCATCTTCTGGTTTTGGATTCTTATTATTGATTTTGACTATCAATATTTGATGATTATGTGACCTGTTTATGCTCTCAAATTGTATCATTTATGAAAGTAGACCTCTGACTCTTAATGAATTGAAGCGTGATGTTTAATTCAACATGTGTGCTAATCATATGAATGTGCTTCGTCATTCTTCCCTCTTTTCTTGGCTCTAAGTGAGTGGTGCTTGATTTCTTGTACATTGATAATTTATAACCTACGACATGGTCATCATGGTTCTCTACATTTATATTCTTTTTTTTTTCCTAATCATGGTATTCATGTATTGTTAATTTATGCTGTTATTAACGTCCATAACTGTTATTGTAACATAATTTAAGACACCCTTCTGTTAGTGGGCAATTTGTAAAATTGTGAGACAATTACTGCAGATTGATATACCTGCCTAATATTCATGGCTATGGTATGCCAGATATAAATTATTCTCATGCATTTAACAAGACGTATTTCTTTTCTAGAAACTTCAGTATGAGTATGAATCATTTCCCTCGGAATCTGAGGATGGATGTTCAATGACAAAAAAATCTAGAAGAAAAGATAGAAGAAAGCATCAGAAGATGTGGACTCTCCCTGAAGTTTTGAAGTTGGTTGAAGGCATATCTGAATATGGAGTTGGTCGTTGGACTGATATTAAGAAGTTTTTGTTTTCTTCTTCAAGCTACCGAACTCCCATAGATCTCAGGGTACTTCACAAAGCTTTACTCCTTCTATTTTACGTTCTTCCAAACTTGTTTTCTAAAAGTAAATTCTGCAGGACAAGTGGCGAAACCTTTTGAGAGCCAGTTCTGTGCAGAAAAACAAGAAAGAGGTTAACTTTCTTTTTTCCTTTTTTGAAACTTTGTTCATTGATGTTTTCAAATGCATGTCTGAGAAACTTAAATTGGTGTACCAAAGTAGCTTTTTTTAATATGCTATCCCTGACAAGATTCAGTTTGGGGAATGGGGACAGTTAATAATGTAAATGATCATGTGGTGATTACAGGCTGAGCAAAATGACGAGTTTGCCCTGCGTCCCTTACCATTTAATGTGGTACATCGTGTGCGTGAATTGGCTAAAATTCACCCATACCCAAGGCAACGTGGGTCAAAGAAGTTGCGTTTTAGCCAAGCTGGCTCTTCTGTCGTTGCAGATTCTCCTCCCGTTAGTCTTAGCAAAAGAAATGTACGTAGAAAGTTTACTTAGAAGAAGTCCATATGTAAAACAGTGCAGGGAAATCTATAGTCAAAAGAATGTTGTTGAAATTAGGTATCATATTTGCACAATTTTATACTGTCAAGTAATTCCTGCTTGTGTATCTACAAAGGCAAAGAAATTTTGAATTGTAAACATGAGGAAATCATTAGTTATCCTACAATAGATTGGGATTATGCATACATACATGTCTAACCGCTTCAATTGTATGGTATTCTTAGTGGGCTGGAACCTGGTCTTGATGCCCCTAATGTGTTTAGAGCTGTTTCTTACTCAATGTTGCAAATGAATGGTTGGGTGAAGGGAGTTTTTAATGCACTACAAATATAAGTTTTTCATCATTCTACAATCACTATTTATAAAAGGATATTGTATCTTGGAAGCATCTTGGGGATGATGACTCATTGCCCTATCCTAAGGACCTTCATTGTGCTACACTAAGCTGTGGCCGTTTTAATGGTTGTGCTTTCTACTGGGATATTATTTATTACCTATCTTTATATTCTGTTCCACTATTTGCCATGTCTTTTCATCACGTTATCCATGTTATAATGCACCTCTATGTTTTCTCTTTCCTCTTCTGGTGTCTCGTGTTATAATAGTATAAATTTGAAGATTTTTTTTTAACTAAAGCAAATGAACTTTATTTTTGTTAAGAACAGACTTTTACTTATGAAGAGGTTTACCAATCTAACGTCGCACTAATATGCTTATGCTTTCTTTATGCTAAGGAAAGAGGGGACTATATAATTGGAAAAAGAGTTTTTTTTTTATTGATTACAATTCTGATAATTATATTTTCAACTCCTGACAATCACACTAGAAAAATGAAATAAAAATGAATAAGTGGATTCTAGGAAAATATTTCCTAATTACTATAAAAATATTAAGATATTTTTATCTCAATAATCTTTTATCATCATCTATGTCTTTTCAAACCCATTAATGTTGCGACATGCAAAGATCAAACTTTTATCTTTAGTTAGATTTTGTATCACGTGAAACCAAAATTTTCGAAGAGCATCATATATTTTAAGAGAGACCCATGAGGTGAAAACTCAGAATGCACTGTTGTGTTCAGCTGTCAAATGATCTGAAAAATCACCTTCGCAAATGAGTAGTACTCTACCGACGCTAAAGTACGATTTTTGAGTTGACGCGTAGAACAAGTTCCAAAACGAGAAAGAAAAGAAGTTTGCTTCCCAGAAGGAAGCATGGAGAGGTGTTAAATTAAGGGGGTGAGGAAATGGGGCAGTTAGGGAGAAGTGGGAACAAAATGATAATGTGACAGCTCAAGAAAACAGAGAAATGCACGTGAAAGGGAAGCAAACAAAGGGTGTCTAATCAAATAATTTAGATTCACAAAATGGCTGCGAACCATTGAGTGTTCTTGAGGTGTCAGCAACCATTTCCTCTTTCAAAGAGTAATGGCACATCATATCTTCACCCACCTGTGAGCACCGTGGCCCAAACCTCATGTGCACCACGTCTTGTCCTTGCTCCCTCCCTCCCTGCCTCACCCTCACCCTCGAGTGAACCTTATCTACCACATCCTTTTGTTTTGTGTATCTGCAGTTTGCATCACTCTTAGATGTCACTTTAACCAAAATACAAGTCTCGAGCCTGATATGTACACAATGTGATGAATTCAATATTCTCACTCATTCAATCAAATACTGATTTAATCACAAGTTCTGACTAGAAGATGTTATTTAGATTCTCTTTTTAGATATAGTATTTCAACTGCAACTCAACCTTTTTAGACTTATTATACTAAGAGATTATTTGATATGTATAAACTATTTTTGAACTTAATTTATAAGCCATGTGACTCTGTACAATCAGGAACAGTTTGGAAATTGTTATGAAAAAGAGTGCCTGTTTGTGTTCGTTGCTCAATGAGTCTCCATTCATTTTGACCATAGTTAGCAGGTACATAGTATAGATACGGATACCCGGCTCGTGTATGTACGTGTACGTGATTCATCATTTTTATATTATTACAAAACTTTCTTAAAAAGAATCTGGTATTTGGTACGTTGAATTCAATATTGGGTATATGATTATTGAGGAAGTGTTTGTTTGGATATATGTTACTTGAGAAACCACGTCGGTTGTAACTGTTAACTTATTTGTGAACGTGAGAAAAGAGGTCCCATTGTGTAAGCCAACACGCTAAAAATTCTGTAACTGTGATTTTGACTGCCCTCTGCCTGCTGCATGATTAGAGGTTGGTCTATATCAGAATTTGGACCTCTGACAGAGAGAGCAAATGATGCAGAAGGAATTTTATTGCATTTTAATACGAAATGAAATGAATGGAATTTCAAGTACATAGTTTCATGACATCCCAAGATCCTCCAAGGCCTTTTTTAAAAAGGATCTTGTTAAACCGTGGTTGAAGAATTATAAGGTGAAGATTTTTATTGAAAATTATGAATATTGTATTAAATGCGTTTTAAAAAAATCACTTTTAAAAATCCCTTGAAGGGCTTTTCTTAAAGAGTTTCTAACCCGTAATTGAAGAATTTGATTTTTTTTTTTAAAATTATGGAATATTGTATTCTTATTTCTTAACCAGTATCTGCATTTTGGTATTTTAAATCATTAAACATTTGTCTCATCTTGAAAACTGTTGGCAGTTTACTGCAAATAATCATGTGTGAAACTGAACGTGCTATTATTTTCAACCAACCAAGCACAACCGACATTTGTCTTAAAGGGGATGAATCAATGTGCTGGCTCTCAATCATCTTTCTGAGCATCTGTTAAGATAACAGACCCAGGAAAAAAGGGCAACCTCAAACACTGTCTTCAACTCTCTCTCTCTCACTAAAATTGATGAATTATTTAGCACACATTTAATTCTCTTTTAATTTCCCAATTGCAAAAAAGGACCTCAAAAAATACTCCACCTCAACTCCAATCTTTTCCTACTGAAGTTGTTAATTATTGGAACAAATTATCTGTTTGTGTTTGGATTCCCTTCACCAGAATATTTTGTTAGAAGTGCTAATTCTTAGGCAATACACTGATAACATTTTTGTTACACTGATAATATCCAATTAAACATGATATCATGGTTAAGTTTTCTAAAGGTCTGTTATGAGGAAACATAGAAAGGGAATCAAATCAAAATTGTCACATTTGGTCAAAGTTTTATGTGCAAAAACTGTGACTTCCATTCTCTTCTCTGCAACCAAAGATACTTCCTTCCATCCCTTTTGCAATATGTAGCCCATTTCCTGTACTTGTGCGAGCTATGGAGGGAACACTGGAACTTATCCCAAATCCAAATGCAGAATGTAGCTACTTGCTAGGGAACTTGATATGGGATGTGTTGTACGGATAGTACCCTCTTTAGTCCTTAGAAAAAGAATGCTTTAGCCAGCATGCACTAATTTAAGATAATTCAAACATATATAAGTAGTGAGCTAAGACCAATCCAAATGGGAATAATAAATTCACATCCCAACAAGAAAAAGCCACTGACAAATTGAAAGGGACATCAGCATTACTGCATTATACACAAAAAGTGGCTGATTAATTACAAATTAGCTCATCCCCACAATGTGAAAAATTAATATTGAAATTGTTGATAACCATGTAGCTCCACTTCCTCAGCAGATCTCAAATCCATTAACACCTGTTTGCACGCAATCTTATTATCATATTATATATGATCTACTTTCTGGCACTGAACCAGCTGTGATGAGGACTTTTAACACTCCACAGTACAAAAATACTTGACAGTACAAAAATTTTCAACGATTACGACTCCCAAAAGTTGAAGCCTTTCTCTGAATCTAAAGAAAGTGTCTATATCTTTTATCCATACCTGTGTTTAAGAAATAAGTGGGCTCGCACTTCGTCCAAGAAACTTATCCCTCCCCTTTTTCATATCTTATCTTTGTGGGGTCTCATATAACACTGAGAAATTGGACAGAAACAATTGTGATTAAGAAGCACCCTTGGAGAATTGTAGAGAAGGACAGAACCTTTATTTCCTAGGATTGATGTTAATTAATCAGCCATATATGATCATATTTTATACATACAAACAATACAAATATTGCCAATTGCCATGCATGTTCGTACAGTTTCGTATCAGAGATATACACATTGCTAACCAACAAAGTCAGCAACTACATATCAATAACTGGCACACTTGAATAATAATAATAATATAAATGTTGATCTCATAATTATATTAGTAGCAAATAGCATAGGCTACCAATCATGTCAACCATTTAATGCTTCAGACCATTGGTTCTTCCCATGCCACAATTATATATACCTTATCACTTGCGATCTCAAGTACTCACTGCACTTTTAATCCTCTCCATCTCTCTCTCTTGCAAGAAACTATGAAGTCAAGATTTCTTAGAGGGTGCCTCAACAAGTGCAAGAAAATGTGCCTCAACAAGTGCATATCTTGTGAAGAATGTTGTGAACGAGCTTGGTGGTCTTCTTTGCATGAAGGTTGTTCCAATATTCCAAGTGATGTTCCAAAGGGTCACTTGGTTGTGTACGTGGGAGAGAACCACAAGAGATATGTAATCAAGATTGGTTTGCTCCACCATCCACTCTTCAGGGCTTTGTTGGATCAAGCTCAGGAAGAGTATGATTTCATTGCAGATTCAAAACTCTGTATTCCCTGCGATGAACACCTCTTCCTCAGTGTCCTTCGATGTGCTAGCTCCCCACAGAACCAACGAGTGTGTCTGTGTCTCTGAGAAAGAGAAATCACTTTCTGAAACATTCTTTAGTTTCCATGTTGTTCAAATTCTTAGTTCTAACTATGTTCATATAAGTAGTCATCCATATGTATAATAATGTGTTGTACGTAGGTTGAGGCACAATTAAGTGTCATCATTTACCTCACTGATCTCATTCCTCATCAATTCAAGAAGAGAGAGTATTCTAGCCCTTCGCATAAATTTTCCAACCAGTCTTGTTTAATCCACATAACTTTATTTTCTTTTCAATATCGGTTTGAGAAGTTTATTCAGGTACATTTTGATTGATTTATTTAGAGCGAGTTTGTAATTGAGGAAAGAAAAAACAGCATAGTGGTGAAGAGTATCTACCAAATTAGTGCTTGAGAAAGACCAGGTATGGCACATTTAAGAGTGGAGAAGTCAGAAGGCTTGCAATGAATCACTTGTCCCTTTCCTGTTTCTCGTTTTTTTCTCTCCTTTTAGTTAAAAATAAGCGAGCATTGAGAGATAAATAAAGCTGACTACTATAAGGTCTTTGGGATATATATATATATATATATATATATATATATATATATATATATATAGAGAGAGAGAGAGAGAGAGAGAGAGAGAGAGAGAGAGAGAGAGAGAGAGAGAGAGAGAGAGAGAGAGAGAGAGAGAGAGAGATATATATATATATATGTGTGTGTTATATATAAATATAGAGAGAAAACAAAAAAATATGAAAAAAAAATATAATAA
>Ga0123342_1005585_pt1 | contig 18096 bp, 14 predicted proteins | sample Turbeawhitnodule_FD_89960 | JGI IMG/M metagenome (GOLD analysis project Ga0123342, IMG submission 89960) | Root nodule microbial communities of legume samples collected from Mexico - Turtle bean Mexico white nodule | ecosystem: Host-associated > Plants > Roots > Nodule | place: Mexico: Nepantla...
ATGAATACTTCAATATAAATACTTTCTACAAATAATATCTAATTATTTTTTTTTATATATATATATATATATATATATATATATATATATATATATATATATATATATATATATATATACTTCTCTCTCTCTTTCTCTTTCTCTTTCTCTGGTTGAATCTCATTGCATGGTTGTGTTCAGTGTCCTTAATTGTCCCATAGCCTTCTCACTCACCAACTCATCTGTCATCATGAAGATCTTCATGCAGTGTACTCCACTGCACCACAAAACTACTTCTTTTTATTTTTACTCTTTGTCAACAGCAACACGACACACACACACCATCAAAATAATTCTTTTCTTCAAATTTCAGATATTTTTCAAGACACCAATAATAAGTAAAAAGTAAAATTCATTGTGTAGTATTAATTACGTACAGTACTTTTTTCAGGGTGAAATAATATAGAATTGTTTATTTCTAATTGAATCTCGAGGAAAACATGAAAGTTTGTCTTTTGTTGCCTTCCAAAATGCATCTATATAACTCGCCTCCAACACACATGAGAAGAAAAAGGGAAATGGGACAATTGTATATATAAACACACGTGCACGTCTACACACATGTGTTAAAAACTTCATAACTTTGTCAAAACATATATATAACTATTTTTATATATTGTTTATACGAGCAAGATAAAATACCAGTTAACATCTTAATAAAGGTTAATAAAGGGTATGTAATAGGTTAAAAGGTATCAGTCCTAGAACAAAATATTGAGAGATTGTTTTTTCGTTGTTGTTTTTCCTGCTTTTGATAGTGAAAATGATACTTTTTGGGGGTTAAGAGTTTATGATTGATGATTATGTTAATGGTTATTTATTGTTATAGGATTCTTTGATTTGGCTCATGTCTATATTTACGTGGTATTATAAGATTGTGGTTATCTGGATATAGGGATGACAAAGTAGGATGGGTCGGCCGCGGCCCATTAGTAAAAAAGTGGGACAGACTTACCTTTTCAATCCGCTAATCTGCATTTGTCCGCCCCACATAACCCGTGGTCCGCGCGAACCAGCAGCGGGACGGGTTGGCTTGCAAGCCCGCAAACCAAAAAAAAAATGACTTTGACAGTAGTGGAATAAATGTTTTGTTTTTCTTCCTTTTTCATTTTGGGGTAGAAAAATTACAAGAGTCATTGGAGTTATAATTTCCTTAAGACTCCTTTTTGTCTAGTTTTGGGGATGAAAATACATATATGATATTTTTTTTTATGTAATTTGGAATAAATAATAGTGGATATGTTAGATAGTGGGTAAGTCAAGAATATTGGTAGGTTGATACTTAGATTATGTAACATTAATGCCTTTGTTTTTTATGACAATTTTTCAAGAGAAAAAGTAAAAAAAAAAAAAATCATTGAATTTCTAAAAAAGAAAAATTGAATGCGGGCTAGCCCGCAAACCTGCGAGCCAGTCCTTATGCGGGGTGGGACAGAAAGTCTAGCCTGCACTCACTTTGCAGGACGAGCCAACCTAGCCCGCATTTTGCGGACCAAGTGCGGAGCGAACCTATGCTGAACGGGCTGGCCCGCTTTGCCATCTGGATATGAAGATGAGTGTTGATGAATGACATACTGATAAAAATCTTATAACACCACGAGATTGATAAGCACAAGGTTGTAGATTTTTTTATAAGGATTGAAACACTTGAAAATTTTCACCTAATTTAATTAATTGTTTGTTGATAAAAAAAATTATTTATGTTTTATTTTTTAATACAAATTAATGGACTTTATGAGATGAAGTCCCCATTCAAAGGAAAAAAAATAGATTTTAAGGCTAAAAGATACAGTATTATTGTATGTGAAAAAGAAATGTTATAATTTTTGGGATGTTTCAAAATGCACATGTTTTCAATTTGAGGTTATATTTTTGTTGTTGAAAATTAGTTATATATCATTTTTGACGTGACACTTATCTTTGTCACTAATTAATTTTTGGCGATAAACTTAAGCTTCCCCTATTAAGCAGGCACCACACAGGCTTATGGTTATCACTTTTCCACCATAATTAATCACAATTTTTAATGTTATTTAGTTAGGAACATGCACTCATTAATTACTTTCATTGTCAGAAGTTGATCATTTTGTGACCACTTTTAAAAAGAGAAATGTTTAGTATTACATATTAAAAAAATAATATATTATTTATTAGATTTTAATTAAAACTGTTTATGATTAATTTATTAGTCAAAATATTTATTTTATGAGTTTGAAAAATAACTTAGAAATAAAGACCTTAGTTGACTAAAACTTAGGGCAAACAATTTTATAGAATAAAAATCAACAGAGATAGAAAGTCAAAGATTGCATAAACCTCATTTGAAATGTTTAATATTTTTTGAATTATTCTTTCTTTTTAGGTACGACATCTCATCGATCACTTCTGGTTATATACACATTTTCTAATTATTGGGAAAGAAGGTGATGAATAAATATAATGTCATGCATTTTTTTAATGCAAGTTATTCTTCACCTTCCAATTTAGTTACAACATCTTTCATTTTATATAATAAGTTAGGTGATGATATATAATATTATTTAGTAAATTTAAAATTTAACTCAATTTTATACCATTAATTACATACTATAAAATATTTTTATTTATAGTTGATAAAAATTATTATAGAATAAAATTTGTATTTACTTATATATTATAAAATGTCTTTATTTTTAGTCGATGCACTAAAAAAAATCATTAAATAGTATTAAATTTAAAAATAAAATTAATTAGTCTTTAATTATATATTAATTTAGAGACTAAAAAATTATTCATATATAAAGTGGTTTCTATTATTAATAAAATAGTTTCTAAATTTATATCTAAATTAGCTATCTAAGTTTTAGCTACTCATATTTTAGATTTTAAATTAGTCTCTAAAAGACTAATACAGACTAATTTAGAATATAAAGTAGTAAGTAGCTAAAATCTTGGTAGCTAATGGTTAGATACCAATTTAGAAACCATTTTATAAATTTTTATTAATAATAGAAACTCCTTTAGATACCAATAGTTTTTTTAGTTTACAAAATAATCTCTAATTTAATCAAATACTAATGAATTATTTTGATCTCTAAAATTTGTTTCTATTCAAAGATGGGATTTTTAGGTTAAGTGGATTTCATTTTGTTACAAAAATTATTTTTAAGATTTTTTCTATATATAATTTGTTTAGAAGAATGACATAAGAGATGCCCTTGTTAGGGTTTGTGATAAAGCAAAAGAGGAATTAATAAATTAGGGGAATTTAGAAGGGAGAAAGCAATGATGATTGATTGGGTGGTGGAATTATAAAAGTATGAATAAGTTATGAATAGTGAGGGGTCCATCTTATACATGGCAGCCAGCTATGGTTGTTTTGTCTTCCATTGTATTCTTATCCTTAGCTTCAACCTTTGCTCTCCATCATTCAATTCACAAAGAGAATAAATCATATCTTATTAACACATAAATTATATCATCAATCAACAACCAATAATCATACACCTAATCTAACAAACCCAATAATCACAATTTTCATTAAATATGTCACTAGATAAACGCCAACCATTATTATGGCTTCATCCACATTATGGGTTAGTAGATGTGTTATGTGTCACATAATTTTGGATTTGTAGTGAGTTCTCTAGATAAGCTCACATAAATTAAAAATGGAAAAACAATTATAACCTTTTACTTTTAAATTTGAGTATTTTGTAAAAGTGTATGTATAGCAATTACAAAACAAAGTTTAAAGACTATTAATTTACTATTTACTAAAAATGTAACAAAATGTATTATAAAAAATATGAAAATGGACCATAAAATGAAATTTAGATTTATAGTTATAAATATGTGAAATTAATAAAATAATGAATGAAAATATTGAGTTATATTATCACACAAACAATATTATACAATAATAAAAATTAAAAAAATCATGTTATCTATGTTGATGATATTATTCTAAATGGTAGTTTCTCTACCGAAATACCTCTATTATATATTTTTTAAACAACAAAAAAACTTTAAAGATCTTGATCTTTTCCATTACTTTCTTGGTATAGAAGTTGTTTGGCACATTCACTTCAACATTCACCTTTGTTAGAATAAATATACTAAGCAACTTCTACACAAAGAAAGCATGCAACCTAAACCTATGACATCTTCCATGTGCCTAATTCAAGCTAACATCACTGCCTTCAGTGATTTACATATCCATAATTGGCGTTCTCTAGTATGTGACTATTACTCGTCCAATACTTGTCTACTCTGTCAACAAAGTTAATAAGTATACGCATCAGCTTCGAGAGCATCATTGGAAAGCACTCAAACGGATCCTACGATATCTTGTTAGAATAGTTTATCATAACCTACTCCTTCACAAATCTTTGACTTCATCTATCATTGAATTTGGTGATGCAAATTGAAGATTAGATTTGGATGATAGGAAGTACACTATAGGATTTTGTGTCTATGTTGGCTCTAATATTATTTTATGGAAATCTCATAAACAACGAGTGATATCCAAAAACAATACAAAAGCTAAACATAGGGGCATTGCAACTATGTTTGTAGATATTACATGGATCATGTCTCTACTTAAAGAACTTCGAATTTTCTCTAATACTCTAGTGGTCTATTCAAATAATATTGGAGTTGTCTCACACTCCAAGTTCAAAACACTTTGAGCTTGATTTACATTTCATGCATGATCAAGTTCAATAAAAGTTGGTCCGTCTAGTTCATCTTCTTAACCGTTATCAAGTGACTCACATTCTTACGAAACCTTTATTTAACATCTTTTCACAATTTAAGAGAATCAACCATAAATTCACGGATATGATAATACTAGTAAAAATGTTTAATTATGTTATATTTGTTAATATGTTATTCTTTTGTTGATATACTATATAAGTTTCAATATCTAAAACTTATATTATATTGAAACTGAATATTGAATATCTTTTCTCCTCTACTTTCTTTTCAATACCTAATTACTCATTAAAAGTCCATAAAAAATTTAAAGTGCATAAAATATTTAGGACCAAGCCTTCTCAAAAATTTTGATTGGACTAAAATAAAAATCTAAAAAAATTTAGAATTCAGATACACATTAAACTTTTTAAAAGAGTGATGAAGGTGCAATGAAGCAAATAATACAAGATAATAACTAAAAAATAATAAACAACAATAATAATTATAATTATAACAAAAGGCCACTATTTCTACCATTACATATGGAAGATGAGATTGCACATCCACCATCCTTACAACATAAGGACAAATTCACAATATTTTCAACACTGAGAGGCAAAATTCATGATAAAAAGATTGAAAACAAATCTAAAGAGAAAGTGGTAAGTGAAAGACAAAGTTTGCAATTAAGCCAAAAAATAAAATATTCAATGATAAATATTTTTTTTCTTTTACATTATTTATACTTTTGTTATTAAAGAAAAGACGTGTATGTTATTATTTTAATGGCACATGATTTAAGGTAGCTAAGGTGGTAAGTTCTATTTGTCACTATTTAGTGATGAATGAATATGCATGTGTACTTTCCTTCAATCTTGTTTTAATGATAAACTCATTAATACACATTTGTATTCTAACCTAAAATTGCAAACTACTATGGCTTAAAACAATTATTATGTTGCCATTGTTTAGAACAAAAACTAATGTTGGTAATGTGTTTGTAAAAACTGTACTTTATAAGTTAGTATTATTAATTGATAAGTTAATTTATAAATTGTGTGATAATAAATTAATGTATTAGATTACAAATATTTGATAAGAGTAGTGGATAAATTAATTAGTAAATATAGAATGACATAAAATAACATGATCATATAAGTTATATTATACAGATAAAATTGATTTTTTATAGATAAAAATATATTATTATGTAATTATAATCATATATTTTTAAAAAATAATTAAACTTCCTAGTATTTCTATTTATTTTTTAAAATTAGTAAATCTAATAAACATTAATCAAATTTTATTTTATTTTCATAAATATATTTATTTTATTTTTTAATTTAAACTATTATTATATTGAGTTTCTCTTTTATATTTCAATGTGTGTATACCTATAGGCAATAATAAAAAAAAATTAAAAGATAAAAGATAACAAATAAAAGAATTAAATGAATTAGAAACTACAAATTAGTTTGAATACCCTATACATTATTAGTTAAAAGTTCATAAAATATATATTACTTTATGTTACTTTTCTAGTAAACAATTTTGTTATTGTGACACTACTAGTTAATTTATTGATGTCACTAAAGACACTCAAAGTAGTGATTAAATGCATTTTTTTATCTATTCATATTGTTTTCAAATTTTTAGAAATGCAGCAGAAGTAGTTCTATGTTGTCCCTCTATTTTTTTTCCTTTCTACAAATTACATCATTCAATATCTGAAGAAAATAATTTTGAGAAAATGGTAAAATTAGGCAAATGAAAAAAAAATGAGTCATAAAGTAAGCTATTTATAATAGGGTTTCCTCATGTGGATAGACATATATTGCTATATAAAAATATCTGTCTCTTTAATGGTAACTAACAAAACAGAAAAATAATAAATAACAACAATAGTCATGTGCAACTGTGTTTCCTCAAAAATCAAATGGATTATTACAAATATTGGTACATAAACTACATTGAAATTAAGTAATTTTAATATGATGTTGATCTCTTAAAAAAAAAAGGTGAAGAATGTGAATATATAAGAAAATCACTAGATAAAAATTAATTTTAAAAATAAAAAATAATATTTTTATATATATTAACTAAATTAGATATTATTTTAGAGACAAAAAAAATATTGGTATCTAAATTAGTTTATATGATTGATAAATAGTTTTTGAATTAATATTTAATTAGCTACCAAGGTTCTAGATACCAATTTTAGAATCTAAATAATTGATAGTTAAAATTTTGATAGCTAATATAAATTTAGAAACTATTTATCAATAACAGAAAGTAATTTAAATATTAATAATTTTTTTAATTTTTAAAAATAGTATTTAATTTAGTTAATATAATAATTAATTATTTTATATTTAATAGTTTTTTTAGTAGGGTATAAAAGTGTCTAAATTGTGAGTTGTAATGATTGTGGAAGTTGTGTTTGGTGTTAGTGTAGTCCTAATGTGAATGTTAGTTTGGGAAATTTGAGAGAATAGAGATTGATAGAGAGATAATAGACACTTAACCAAACAGGGAAATCATTTCTAAACTCAATTTTCAAATTATCATATATGATGTGGACACACACAACAACTAAATTCTTCTTTCCTTTTTATCATTTTATGTTTTATAATGCTTGTCGTATTCACTCTAACCAATCTTCTTCTAATTAAAACTCAAGAAAATTATATAAATTAAACTCATTTGTTTCTAATTAAATTAATAGTGAGTATATATATTTGGATAGGAAATTTTAAGGAGAGAGTTTCAAATGTTCTAGAACAAATTATATTGTTTGGTAAGGAATTTTAAAAAAGTGATATTTTAGAATTTTAAAATTGGATTATTTACAAAAACTAAATTCAACTTAAAAAATAAAAATTTGAAAATTTTCATATTCTTAGCTCAATTTTGATTGAAATATCAACTTGACTAAGGTTGAAATATTGTTGAGATAAGTACTTCTTGATTGATATTAATTATGATTTTGTATTGATGTTGATGGATTTTTTTTAACTGTTATGATTGTTTTTTTTTTATGTTGTTTTATATTATTGTTATATCTTACTCAATATTTGTTAGAGTTTTTTTTTAAAATAATTTTGAACTAAATTTTGTCATTAACATCTATTTTGGTTATTTTTTTGTGTTTGCAACATAAATACAAATGTTATTTTATATTAATAGCTTGTTATAATTTTTTTTTCTAATATTAATTCAGAAATTTTTCAGCCAACATTACGTATTATTGTTTTTTAACCAATGACAATTGAATAAAAAGTTTCAATGGATGTTGATCAAGAAGTTAAAAAAAACAAATTATTACCAATGTCATAAAAATAACTCTAATCAATATTAGTTTAAATAATCATGGTTAACATCAACTAAAAATAGACTCAATCAATGTCAATTGAGAAAAAAAAATCATCAATAATAATGAAAATTATACTAAAAATTATAACTAATAATTAGAGTACAATTTTTTCTACTTAACTCAAACTCACAAATTTTGATATATATATATATATATATATATATAATTGTATATTTTATTTAAGAATAAAAATTATAACTAAGACTAAACTCTTTCTACAAAAGCACACATTTATATATATATATATATATATATATATATATATATATATTCTATATTTAAAAGTTATAAATGATTTCACGACCTTATATTTAAGAAACATGTGAATCATTCAAGACTTTATTCCTAAATTAAATGAGGTGTCTTCTGTGTAATAAAACATTGCACATATATATTTTAGGATAAAAAAAACCTCAAAATTCAAACAACATTTACTAAGATATCTATATTTATCTTATCTTATCTTATAAAAATGAGTGCATGTTCAAACCTGTGATCCCATCTTATTTTACTTGATAAACTCTTTAAGATTAATTAAAATTAAAGTGTTATTCCTTAAAAGATGAAATAATGAAACAAATGAAAATCTACTCTGAATTAAAACTTATCTTAAACTATACAAATTCTGCTCATAATATTAATTCATACCAAACCCGTCATTAATATATAAACATTGAAACCTAAAATAGTTTTTTTTTTCATTTTCATTTTTTTTTTCACAACAAATCAACTTGTATCTACATGAATTATTTGAAATTGTTTTGTTATTAATAGAAAATATTTAGATTGATTAAGCATCAGTATAAATATGAATAATAAATAATCTCTTAAATTAAATCCAGAATGGAAATACGCATTTATAAACTCACTCGTTTCTATATCCGTTTGATTTTAAATTATAAAATATTTTAAACTTATCTAATGCTTTATCTCAAAATTTATTTAATTATAATATTTTATTATTATTATATGAGACTGTTTAAAAAAATATTTGTTACATCAATTTTTTTTGTAATATCACGTGGCTTTTATGATATTTATAGAAAAATATATAAATGAAATACAAATTTCATAAGATTTAATGAAAAGGAAAAAAAATATTTGGCGCAAACACTTCAATGTCAAAACAGCTAGTTGGGTCACAGCGAAATCCAACCCAAATAATTCCCACGCGCTTCCACAAACTTCACAAAGCAAATTCCTTGTCTTATTAGAGAGTGTGTGTCACGCGCCTAACAGCGAGTGCGAAACATTAAATGCAGAGATTCTATCCTGTCACAGAAAAAATTCTCACTCAAACACTGTGACTCAGTGAGACCCTTCCTCCCAAACACAACAACATCATCAATAGGAGAGAGAAGTTTAAGAAAAATTAAAATGTATTGTTTCAATATAATAAAAAATATATTAATTTTTTTAAAATTCACATTTATTATGTAAATTTTTATTATAATTATAAAAATAAAAAACAAATTCCTTTAAATCAGCCATAATTTTATATTATATAATTATATAAATTGATGTACTTATGTCTTACATTTTAAAAAGTTAAAGTTGAACTTAACTTGTTTTAAATGTGTAATTTGATTAATGTCTAATTAATCTCTTACTAATACAATTTAGTGGCACAAAATTTAATGCAGTTTTTGGACTGTTTATTCAGAAATTAAGCCAGAAAACACATAATTCTCATGGAATCTAATTGATGTTAAGAATAGAATATAAAATAAGAAGCCATGTTTGTGTTTTTGAGTGGAGTTTATAACCTATAGAAATCATTGGTGAATGTGAACAGAGGAAGAAAGAGAGAGAGAGAGATACAGAGATACAGAGAGTAGAATACAGATCCATTTGAATACATGGTTCTTTACCTGCTCTTGTGTTTTCAGCTACATGTTTGAGCATTTGAGCATCTAACAACCAAACCCTAAAAAAGCATTATCCTCTTCCTTTGTTCTTTGCCCCTTTGCTTTTGCTTAACCCTTTTTCTCTTTCCTCTTCATTTATTTTGCTTCCCTCTTCTGCAATAATAATGGCAATCATTTCCATTTTCTCCCTCTGAACACTTTCTCCTACTCCAACACACACCCTCTTTACAGATCCTGTCATTTCTCTTTTCACAATTTATTTCCTTTCTCTCTTTGTGGCTGCCAAAACAATCTGGTTAACAGAGAGAGTGAGAGAAAGAAGCAACCAAAGGTTTCAGCTTTAGATCTGAGGGAGCTAAGGTTGTTTCAACCAATGGAGACACCCCGTGTCTCTTGGTCTTTCACATGAGTTGAAAGTTTCTTGCTTTCTGCTTTGACCCTTCTTCTTCTTCTTCTTACTTAGCTTTTCTTCTACCACTGCCTTACTTAGTAACTCTCAAATTAGCACTACCTTGTGAGCGACTGAAAGAGGGTCAACAATGCTGGCCATTGGGGTACATGGCACCAGTATCCGTACAAGTACTACTTGCACTGCTTTGCTTCGAGAACTTGAGGTCTTTCTCCTTCTCTGGTGTTTCAGAATTCTGGGTTTTGAGGAATTTGTCGGTGCAAAAAAAATGAGGATATGGGGTGTTTATTTTATTTTTTTTCGTGATGAAGAGTCTGCTCGTGATTATTTGTTCATGATATGCCTACCCTTTTTCTTTATCTTCTTCTTCTTGAGTATTCTCTACCCAATGATGTCTTATTTCCCTTCAGGTCAACCTTTTGTCTGTTTTACTGTGTCAAAAGGGAAAGCACACTGATAGGGTCTCTGTAGGTTATTTTATTACGGGGGAAAGGGGCTTTGTCTTTCTTCATGAGGTTGATTACCTGAGTTGTAAAAGGGCCCTTTTTCAGCTTTTTAAGTTTTCCTTGTTTTTTAGTCTAAATTTCGAAGGTTCATTTTTACTGTATGTTTTCAAATTTCATTTAATTGGGATTCTTGAAGCATTTTAGAAGTTACCAGTTCAGCAGTTGGTCTGGAGTTTGGGTTGACTTGGTCTTTAACAGTCCATCTATTACAACAGTTCACTGTTTCTTCAATCTCGTTGCCTTGTGCTCAGAGAACCGGTTTCTGATTTGGTGACAATTTGGTTTAGGTTCTGTGTAGTGTTGTATAATTTTGTTGATTTGCATTAATGTGTCTAGGAAGTTATTACCAATTTGTTTTTTTTTTTTCATTTGTACTTTATTCTTTATCTGTTACTTTCTTTAACTACTGTGTACCTGGCTTAGTGTTTTATAATTTTGTTGATTCACCAAACTGTTCGTTGTTTTCATTTTCACTTTAATCATTCTTTGTTACAGTTTTGCTCTATTTTTTTTTCTTGGATTGCTTACACTGTTATGTGTGCAGCAAATATGGAACGACATTGGGGAGAGCGAGGTGGACAAAGATCGAATGTTGATGGAGCTGGAGAGGGAATGTTTAGAAGTATACAGGAGAAAGGTTGATGAGGCTGCAAACACAAAAGCACGTTTTCATCAAACAGTTGCTGCCAAGGAAGCAGAGCTTGCAACACTAATGGCTTCACTTGGCGAACATGATATTCATTCGCCGGTAAAGCACTTTGCTTTAGTTCATAAGTCAATTTCTTAACTGGAATTCCCGTATTTTGCTGTCTGGATATAAAGAAAAAGTAAAATTATTAGTGAATACAAATTGCTAAGGCGTTTGTGGCTCAACTTGCACCAGTTTGAGTCTGTTAGATGAGAGTGTGAATGTGTGATGTTGTTATTAGAGCTTCAATCTTCCACTGTGTCTCTTAAACCCCTGCTCATGTTCCAGCACCCTCACTCCAACATGCCCATGAAAAAAATGAATGGAAATGATATTATTCATTTGATGTTGCTGCAATCTATAAATCTTAAGAGCTGTGGCTGCTGTTTTATGTCTGAAATTGTGAATATTAATGTAGGAGAGAAGCACTTTTTTACTGCTTTCCTGAAATATGTGCAAAGCGTAGTCCTGTATTGAGTAATATTTATGGAATGTTTTCATGGACTTTATATGTGATCAGGGCAGTATCTGTTTTGTTTGCATGGTTTGTGTTCGATCTTACCTATTAGAGGATAAAGGTGACATGATATGAGCATGCTGAAAAGATATAACTGGGAATTTGCTTTTTGATCTTTGAGAGGATAAAAGATATACTTGTATGATATGACTTTCTGATACTTTTATCCGTGAATTTGTAGATTAAGACAGAGAAGAGATCCTCTTCCCTGAAGGAGAAACTTGCATCCATCACACCTTTGGTTGAAGAACTGAAGAAGAAAAAGGATGAAAGGTTGAAGCAGTTTGACGATGTAAAGGCTCAAATAGAAAGGATTAGTGGGGAGATTTTTGGATTCCATTCTGTCAATAATTCGTTGATGATCACAACAGTTGAGGATGAACAGGACTTGTCGCATAGAAGACTTAATGAATATCAAACACATCTAAGAACTCTTCAAAAGGAAAAGGTTTGTGTTATGATATAATCTGATCTTTGATCTTTCATATAGATTGATCTTTGAAATTCCATAGCCCTTTGGATTTTTTGAATGATCAATTCTTTTAATATTTGTTTCTTATACGTGCCTGCTCCCTACCCTTTATTTATTTCTCCTAAGAAACGTAATGCATATGGAAATTAAAATGCTTTTCTTGACCCTTTTTGTCTTATTTTAAATGCCTCTCTTACACCACACATGAACGAATCTGTGGGGGCAGGAAAAGTCTACTTATGAGTGGGCTTGAGATATTCAAGATGCATCCTCATATCAATTACTTTATCAATCCTCCTTTAGAACTCATTTTTTGCATTTTCTATGTCTGTTCTTTTCAGTCTGACCGTCTTCAAAAGGTCTTGCAATGTGTGAATGAGGTGCATTCTCTTTGTGGTGTGCTTGGGTTGGATTTTGGCCAGACCGTGGGTGATGTGCATCCGAGTTTGCATGGCACTCAGGTGGAACAATCGACCAATATTAGCAATAGCACGTTGGAAGGTCTAGAGCAGACCATTCTAAAGTTAAAAATAGAAAGGAAAACTAGAATTCAGAAGGTGATTATTTTTTTATAGATTATTGGTTCTTGTAATTTCTTCCCTTCCTTTACTCTGGTCTCAGACTTATAGTATACTCTTTTAAAAAATGCAGCTGAAGGATGTTGTAGCTAAACTATTTGAACTTTGGAATTTAATGGACTCATCAAAAGAAGAGAGAAACTGTTTTATGAGGATTACTTCTATTGTTGGAACATCAGAATCAGATATCACTGATAGAGGTGTTCTTTCAACAGAGATGATAGAGAAGGTCTGGATGTTTCTTTCAGTTTCCTCACCCTTAATTTTTTTTTTCATTCCTTGCAATTTATTCTGTGGAGATGGAACTCCTAAACTGAAGAGTCTTTTTGCAGGCTTCAGCCGAAGTGGACAGGCTTGCGAAACTAAAAGCTAGCAGAATGAAAGAACTTGTTTTTAAGAAGAGGTCAGAGTTAGAGGAAACATGTAGATTGACTCATATTGAACCAGATACAAGTACTGCTGCCGAGAAAGCTAGTGCATTAATAGATTCTGGTCTGTTCCAGTGCATTCATAGATTATTTACCTGTAAACTATAGCTTAGTATGTGGTATCAACTTTTTTCTGGGAAATAATTTTTCTTTTCAAAGCTCTCTTAACAAGCTAACAAAAATATGGGATTATTTCTCTGAATAAGTTGAACCAAACACATACTTAGTCACTTCTGTAAAACTCTTTTTTTAAGGTTTAGAAGGAAATTATCTGACATGGATTTGTACTGTTTTATTGTATAGGCCTGGTGGATCCTTCTGAGCTATTAGCCAACATTGAAGCACAGATAATTAAGGCAAAAGATGAAGCCTTGAGCAGAAAAGAAGTAACAGATAGGATTGACAAGTGGCTTTCTGCATGTGAAGAGGAGAATTGGCTTGATGAATATAATCAAGTAAGAGAGAAAGTATATTTTATAATTTGTCTCTTGTACCTGCCCAAACTCTTCTATTTTCATTGGAAGTTTCACATGCTAACATTTTTTGTTGGAGGATTATTGAATACACCTTGTATTTTTTGTTACAAAAGAGAGATTCTTGTATGGATTAGTCAAAAGCACTTGTCTAGACTACATTGTAAAAGGGCCATGACAGATGGTCTGAAGAGAAAGTTGGTGAAACCAAAGTTTAGAAAAGTGAAACAATACTTAGATTACAATGTTTTTGTATCTATGTGATTAGTCTATATAACAGGTCTTTTTTTATTATGTCTCTTGTTCAAACTCTATCAATCTGGTGTGGCTATTTGTGATGCCATTCTTTTATCTGAAAACTATAATAATAGTGTGCCCACTAATTAGGATACTGCTAGAGACATGATCAATTTTCCTTTTCATCAGGCAGTTCAAGTCTTACAGTTCAAATAAGTGCTGTTGCATATGATTTCTTTTATGAACACTGTTAGTGTTAGTTCATTTAGTTTGTTCTCTGAAGTAGCAAATAATTTCAGGATGACAATCGGTACAGTGCTGGGCGAGGTGCACACATTAATCTTAAACGTGCAGAACGTGCTAGGATAACTGTAGGCAAAATTCCAGGTATTGCTTTCATGCATGCTTATCTGTTATTTTACACCGCCATTTGAACTTCTTCTAATGACCTATGTTATCTTTCCAGCTATGGTTGACAATCTTATAAACAAAACACTATCCTGGGAAGATGAAAAGAAGTCTCATTTTCTATATGATGGGGTAAGCTTTGATGTACCATATAACTATTCTGGTTGTGTTTTCTATCTTCAAGCCTTTTTAAGCAGGTAAATTTGATTGTCAATATGATCTTTAGGTACGGTTGGTTTCAATATTGGACGATTATAAACTGGCCAGACAACACAAAGAGGAAGAGAAGAGACGACACAGGGTAAAATTACTTGTCCGGATGCAATGGCCAATTATTTGTTTGTCCACAAATTAATCTTTGAATCTAAGTCAGCAGGATTATTTTTCTTTTCAACTTTGATGTTCAGAGAAATATTGCTATATGCTTCACTACTATTTATAGATAATTGGTGTGTTTTGTTGAATCTTGCAGGACAATAAGAAGATGCAAGATCTACTACTAAATCAAAAGGAAGCCATGTATGGTTCTAAACCTAGTCCAAGAAAAAATAACAGCTTTAGAAAGACAAATAGTTACCGTGCGAATGGCAATGGATCTATGCCTCCTACACCTCGACGTAACTCCCTAAGTGGTGGAACAACATCTGAACTGCTGACACCGCGGTCCTACTCTGGCCGTCAGAATGGGTATTTTAGGGAAATGAGAAGATTGTCTACTGCTCCTCTGAACTTTGTGGCTATATCCAAGGAAGATACCATTTCATATGCTTCCCTTTGTTGTTCAGAGCCTGACTCCCCTCCCCAAGTTTAAATGTTAAAATGAAAAAAATGGTAGGTTGTGGTTCCCCATTTTGCTTTTGGTATATTTTTGTGAACTTAGCTCCTGTTTGGATAAACTTTTCAGTGAATACCAGTAGTAAAAAAGAACAAGAAGGTAGAATGAATTAAGATTCTTTTGTAAGTTATATAAAATTAACTTCTGCATAAGGTTTTGGAGAAACTGAATGAGAGAACTTCTATGAATTAGGTTATGCCTAAGTATTTTCTTACAAGTTTGGACATAACTCAATTTTTCAAAACTAATCTGTAAGGTGAGAGTTGTTCTTCATACACGCACATTCTTTTTAGACTCTATCTTTTGTCGATGTGAGATTTAAGGTTTTCTCAATACATCGGTTTATGTCCAATACCATTGAGCTTGGTTCATAGAAAATATGGTAGGTGGTCTTCTTAAATGTTTTTTCTCAATACATCGGTTTAGGATGTTTTTGATACTATATTAGAATGAGTTCAGCTCTAATTTAATCTTAGAAAACTGATTTGCAAAGTGGGGGGTTATGTGTCAGTTGTATATTTTTAATTTGATCATGTCTTCAGACAATGTGTGATCTCTAATAGCAGAAAGTTAATTTTTTCTTGTGAGTGTTTATCTAAAAGTTAATCTAAATAGGTCCAGGGTCTAATTTCTTTGCTTGGTCATGTTTTCACTGACCAAAGATAATTTGATCGATCATATCATTGTGCTTGTGCAGGAATAGGTAAAAAGATTTTCTTGGGCAGTGCCTGTAAACACGACTGAAAGCAGCCAGCAGAAACCTTGTGAATACGAGATGGATTGTACACTAGTATTTGCTTGTAATAAGCTGATGAGATATACATGGACAGTGATAACTGACATTTGAGGATACGAATTAGGGTGTTTATGGTTTGAAGGAAGAGTGTTGATAGTGGTAGGGACAGTGCATGACTCCTTTTGTAGAGGATTAACAGTGGAGATGATGGATCATACAGTGTTTGACCATGATGTATGTTGTGGGTTTTGTTTGTGTATATATATGTATCCAGTGTGATGTAGTAGTAACTAAGATTATTTTGATTCATAACTCTAGGTGAAGTCCTATTGCATTACATTCTAATCATGTTTGTTGTATTGTATGTGATAATCCAACATTAAATTCTATTATGCTTCCCACTTTAGCCTGCATCACTCAACTTTATAATATATTTTGGTCAACATAATGATCATAATGGGGTCTAGCATACCAAACCCCACTGGTTTTAGGCTCTTTCTTGCAGTCATGATTATGAAGTGCAGTCCCAGATTTTTAAGGATCATAATGATCCAAAATTACCTTGTTTGTGTTCCAGATGAGATAATGGAAAGGTTCTAATTAGTAATTGTAAGTGTTGTTTTAAAGTTACATAATAAGTACTTTTTGACACTTCTTTAAATTTCAATTTGTTTTATGGATTATGTATTTTGGAAGAGTGTATAATTGTCTTGGTATTAACATGTTATAACATGTCTCATTCAAACATTGAATTCCATTCCAACAACCAACCACAATGTCTTTTATTTTGGTTCCTAAAAAAGTTTTCATTTAACATTTTAGTCCTTTCATCAAAACAGTGACGTTCACTTCATAACTTATTGGTATGCAGAACTCTGCAACTATGGTATTTGGATATTTTTTTCATTTACTATATTACAAAATAGAACAGAGAAGAACAAAAGAAACAGAGATGAACAAAAGAGTAAACTGAAGACAAAAGATATGAGAATGAATATCTCTTCTTTCTTATTATTCAAAACAAAACAAATGGTCTGAATATATATAAGTAGAACACTAATTTTAGGGTTTAACAAAAGAAGGAAATAATCAATATTAAATACTAGAATCATAACATACAAACATAAAATAAAGGTTATTCCCTCTTATAAAGAGAAATAACTGATAATTAGAAAAGACTCCTAATTATTATTTTCTATAAAGAGAAACAACTGATAATTAGAAAAGACTCCCAATTAATATTAGGATCCTTCTGTATCTTTGGTATCTGTATCCTTTAATACCCCGTCACAAGCTGGAGACCCAGCTTGGAACGAATATTCTTAAACAAATATTCTTGTGGGACGAGTCTGTGGCTCAAATCTCAGCCAAAACTCAATAGACACAATGACGAATGTCTGGTAAAAATTTCAGACCAAAATACCCAAGAAGTAAGGCGCAGTAAGTCTCAGATCGAGAGTGAACAAAACCGATTTTCCGAAAACAAAACGTCCTGGCTTTTCTTTCCCGTATCTTCATTCTGTGATCTGTTTGTGGACGTGCCTCCTAACCCGGGTGCAAACAACACACGAAGGTACTTGCGTGAACTTTTTCAGCGCAATACGGACCCGGAAAAAAATTGCAGTATGTAGGGCGAAATTTCACAAGTTTGCTAGAGGATAGCCTTGGTTCTCACAAAATTTCTGAAAAATTCTCCCGAAATGGTTTTCTCCTGAAATTCCACGTGAGAATCTCCACTGAATTTGGGACAAAACGCGACAGATTTCAGGTCAAACGGATGAGTATTCACCCAGGAAAAAAATCAAACAGTTTCACACACGGACGAACCTTCCTTTCAGCCCGGGCAGTG
>Ga0123342_1005586_pt1 | contig 18094 bp, 4 predicted proteins | sample Turbeawhitnodule_FD_89960 | JGI IMG/M metagenome (GOLD analysis project Ga0123342, IMG submission 89960) | Root nodule microbial communities of legume samples collected from Mexico - Turtle bean Mexico white nodule | ecosystem: Host-associated > Plants > Roots > Nodule | place: Mexico: Nepantla...
AACGTCTCATCATTCATCCCTTGATGGATGAGATACAAAGCCTTATTGTCCTTCTTCTTCTGATCACGATGCGCTACTCGTTGCGCCTCAGTTGCATTATCACCTAATGCAGACACTCCACTCCCAACGACATCCCATAACTTATGATAATCAAACAAAACTTTCATTTGCACACACCACCGATTGTAATTTTTTCCATCAAGGATAAGGACTGATAATTGGGTAGAGTTCATGATAACAGACTAGCTCTTAATACCAGTTGTAGGAACTAATGGAAGAAAATAAGAAAAGACAAAAGGTTATAGCAATTGATTGAACGTAATTACACAAAATTACAAAATTGATCTTATTCATTTTGATTCACTCAATCATATTTATAATAATTACAATTTACTGGAAGCTATAAACTAGAAATACTAACATGTCTGTAAATTGACCATTAATGCAATATAACGGTAAAATAGTTTAAGAGTAATAAAATATGAATTAATAATAATAAAATCTGAATTAATAACCAACAATTAGAACAAAATATAATTATTATTATTATTATTGAAGACTCTTATCTTTTATCATAAATTCTTTTTTTTTTTGTCTAACATACACATGTTCCTCGTATATAGATACCTTTAATCGAACAAGTTGTGAATTTTCAGGATCTTAATTTAGGCGTCCAAATATTGAAAACAAGATCTAAGAGTCAAGAAATCTATCAAAGGAGGGTGAATAAAATATAGTATGATTTTGGTTCCATAAAAAATATGTACCCATCTATCAGTAAATCGAATCACTCACATTAACTGGAGAAAAAAACAATAGAATTGGATATTTCTAATCGAATTCTTTCGAATCTATCCAATTTAAAACTAGATAGCCTTCCTTAATTTTACCATAGATATAAGAAGTCCAAAATAAGTATCATGTTAAAAAGCATAGAGTGTGGGGACATGAATAACTTATCCACCACCACTAAAATTGGAGAATCAAAGTACTCCAAGAAGTCTGTTAATATGTAATTAATGACACGCTAACTTTGCATGAATTATTTCTTGGTGACCACATATTAAAGAAGTAAATTTAAATGTAATTTTGAGTGAGACTATATTATATTATGGTCCGATAATGATTTGATTAACAAATTCTCGATTTTAAATTACTTTGATATTTTACTAAAATATACTTTCTTATTTCTATGATCTCGAACAATATATGATAATTAGAGTCTGTAGTCCAGGCACAATTTGGGGGGACAGGAATAACTTTTGGAATTGCATCAAACAAGTTGGTATGGAGATAGGGTTTTGTGAGCCTCTTCCCCAACCGAATGTTGTTTGCGAAAATGTCATATCACCATAACTTTGCATAAAGAATTGGATTCTTTGGTAGCATCTATAAATTTGGCTTAGGTAGTAGCTAACATTAAGGCAATTGAATAAGAAAAAAAGTTGAGAGAGTTGAGTTGCAAGGAGAAGGAGAAGATCATAATGGCAGACTTGATGCAGAGAATCATGGATATGATTCGGGCTGAGCAAGCAGCCAAAGGTGGGTCCAACAATGGTACTTCAAACGCATTCAACAACCATGGCTCCGGTGGCCAGGATTTCGGCGGTGCAACCATCAACAGTGGCCAAGGGGCTGGAAACCGTAACAGGTTTAATCACTCAGAGCACTACGGTGGAAAGGTTATGAATAACACTGGTACTTTCAATGGTAATGGGAACGGGGGAACCATCGAGGGTGGCTTTGACTCCTCTACAAATAACTACTACCGTTGACCTTTTCATGCTTAATTATGTGTAGTTTATATAAAATGGTCATCATGATATACTGTGTGATCTTATGGTGTACTATATTCCCATAAATAACATAGAGCTACAGCTCTAATGTCCTTTCTTTTCTACATAATAAAAGTAATGGTTATGGTTATGGGGTGTTATCTATCCCCGATATGCTTTTCGTCCTCTTCTTTCTTTTCATTACATACTCACCTCATCACTCTTTACGCCACTTTCACCCAATACTTCATTTTCTCACTCAGATTAGACTTAATCAACTATATACTCATGCTATTCATTTTAAGAGCTAAATGCTTGGACTCATAAGGAAATAATGAAGTTACAACTTAGGACTTGTTTGATTCACACGTTTTATACCGGATAAATCCTACAGGGACATATCCGCCTTTTGAATACAGGGACATAATTTAGTTCATAATTTTAATTTATTTTCTAAAACATGGTACACACAATTACAAAATTATGCATACATGGATTAGAAAGGGGAATATTTACTTGTCAAATTAATTTTTTTTTGCATAAACTTTTACAGGATTTGCAAGGGAAAATATCTCCTAAATTTACAAAGATGTTGCAAATGAAAATTTTGTAACCACAACTTTCACAACATCATCTGCATATTGGAGGTGGTTTCATTGTAAGGTGTAAAGGGGTCACTTCTGGTATTACTTGTAGTCTAGTTTTTAATTGGACAATTACTTCCTGCACCATATCACTGCACCTAATTTTAGTCTAAAACAACGAAAATGTCTTTAAAGAAACTGGGGTACATATAAAAATATATTCGGAACTCCCTTTTCCAGATTTTTTTTCCATAACGAATTTTTGTATTATGAATTTTTTTATTCGGAATGGGATTTGGATCTTTTTTCTAGATATTTATTTTTTGGAATACAATAACCTCTTATGGATCTATTTTTTCAGAATATATAGGGTGCAAGTTAAAAAAATTGGATGTAGGCAGAATTTGCCGTTGAAAGGTACAACAGGAATTGTGTTTTTTTTTTTTGCGCGTGGTTAATCTAGTTGGGTTACTTATTTGTTTTAGGATTTTTTTTATAACACCCCTAAAATTATTTGTATTCCATCATGATCCATCTTGTAGAAACGTTTGTGGAGATGGGAAACCTCTTGTGAGTTGGAACTAGACAATCAAGAATCCACCTTCTCCATTTTGAATAGACTCCAATTTTCTCCATCTTCTCATCCAAATAGCTCTGCTCAACCAAGTCAAATTATTTCTCCAAATCTAATTTGAAAATGAAGAAATGCTTGTGCTTAGTGCAAGCATGAGAGCATCTAGGATTTCCTTACCCTCGTAAAGAAAGCTGATTTATTTTTAGAAATTACGGTGAAATGGCATAAAAGGTGTTAATCGATTAGATATTAAGACATTTCATAATATATATATGGGTTCAAATCTCATTTTATAAGTTAGTTTTATGAAATTGAGTTAGACTTAAAATTCACTTCTTAATATGATATCAGAGTCATTTTAAAGTCTACTATAATGAGAGTTTGTTAGATTTATCAGGTCACCCGCTATCAAGTCGCTATCGAACCACTCATGAATATGTAATTTCACGAGCTGTCATTCTCGATCTGAGGAGGGTATGACCTCACCTTATGAAACGATTTTACAAATTTAAACTACGCTTAAAATTCATTTATTAATAAAAAATATAAAAATAATGGAAGTTAGTAGGTGGATAACCAACTTTCTTTTTCTACATTCACTTTACACAGTAATACTATTATTTAAATATTTTTTCTTATCATTTAATTATAAATTTATTTTTTATTATATTTTTTTTTCTAAAACCATTACATCCTATACAACTCTATAACAAAAATAATTTTCCAAAAATAATATATACAATTATATAATTAAAAAAAAATGGACCCATTTTACGGTGGGCCTGGGTTGTCACACCTCTTAAAAGGGGGCAGGGCTGCCCTGCCTTCCATCCAATCATGTAGCCTGAAAAACACTTGCAATTCTTAACATTTTACTGCAGTCTTTTGCATTATGCACTCCCATCAAATACAACTCCATCTCTAAAAATTCATTTTATCCTATTAAAATTGTATTTTGAGTTGTACATTTCTTAATACATCTTTTTTATTCTAAATTCTAAATTTCGAAATACATTATCTTTCGATTTTTTAAATATATTTATATTATTTGAATTAATTTTAAATATAATTTATTTATTTTAAAGAACACTTTTGAATTTTAAAACAAATAATTTATTTAATGGAAATTTATTTTTTAAAAGGAAAAATATTTACTAAAGTAAACATGATCGTAATAACTTATATTGTTAAATTTAAAAATTAAAAATCTAGTACTAAACATTCGTCGTTGTTACCTATCATGTATAGCTCATGGATTAGGGATTACAAAGTGGGTTGAGCGTGACGGGTCAGTCCAACAACATATCATCATTTAGGCGGGATGAGTCAACCTTTTGAACCCGTCAATTCATATTGTCTCGATTCATCTAACCGTCCATTAGGCTAAAGACATGACAGAACGACTAGCTCGTCAACCTCTTTGGTTTTATTTATGGTGCTTTTGAACATAGATGTCCTGCTTTTAGAATCAAAATTGGTAGTTGTCAATACTTTATATGAAACTTTATTCACATTAAATTTTATATATAATTTTATTGGAGTATTATTTATATTTACTTTGTTTTCTTATGCATTAAACATTGTTTGATTAGAATATTAAATTTTGATTCAATTTTATTGTTGTTTCTCGCATTTTTATTGTCCAAAAAGTGATATCAATAACTACAACCAAATAAATAGGTTTAAAACAAACAAAAAACTACAAAAAGAGAGATTTAAAAAAATTAAAAAGTGACAGACCAACTCGTCAACCCCATCCTATGACAGGGTAGATTACCATTTTCATCTTGTATAACTTAAATGTTTCTGTCCTGTCTGCTTTGCTTTTAATGGGCTAATAGTGGGTCGAGTTAAAACAAATTGGGCTGATTCATTTTGCCACCCCTATTGTGTATGGTATAAACAACCACCTCATTTGTGACGTCCCTGGCTAATTGCAATGCACTATAGGTTTTGTCCCACACTGAAGTACCTTTTGCCACATGTCCACAATCGACCATGCATTGCAGAATGTCCGACGATCCTCTTAAATATACCTTGCATTTATTGAACTAGTGCATTAGGATATTGAAAAATAAAAACAATAAAATATGGTAACATAATAATGGAAATAACTCATCGAAACGATGTTCACTGAGTGAGTAAACATAAAACTTATACATTAAATAAACTTTGTGATCATATTATTAATATCATTAACTTTAATAATAATATTTTTATAATTATTAATAATATTATTATTTATAATAAAAATATTTTCGACAGATTTTATTTGTGGATAAATACCTATGAAGATTATCAACGGATGACAACAAAAATTTTAAAATTCACAACTTGTCCTATCCATTAAAATTTCATCGATAGTTATATTTTAATGACGAATAGAAATCCATGGGTAACAATCCATACTATTTTACGTAGAGATCTTATCTATATGTAATAATTTTGGTAGGTAAATTAGAAAATTCTTGTAGTATAAGCGTCTTCAATCTTATCTAACTTATGTTTGACGTAGTGATGTATCTATGGTGATAACCATATATCTAACAATAAAAAAAAAAAATCAATATTTTAAAAAAAAATATTATATACATTTGAAATTAATCCAAACTGTATTTTTAGATCCAAAAATTAGATTAGACACAGAACCATCAAGAACAAAAATACATCATAATTGCTTACCTCTTTAACCACGGTACACGACAATGATGAATGTACATTCAGCAACCTCTACCACTCACGAATGGTAAGGAAGAAAATTTGGAAAGGGTGGAGGCAGCGGGTGCTGGAGGTTGGAAGAAGAGGTGGGGAAAAGGAAATGAGAGGTAAGTTAAATATAAATACAAGGAGAGGTAGTTTGGTCTTTTCAGAAGGATTATGGGGATGCATTTGAAATTTATGGGGGTGCAAAATAAAAGCCCTAAACCTGAAAACCAATTTTCCTTAAATGGATCAAGTGATGCCTCTAATTACAAGTGATTTTCCTACTATATTCTTCTTAACGATTTGCCCGATAAAATCAAGTTATAAGCTCCCGACCCTTCCCCTTTCTCTTTGAACAAATTTTCCCTAATAAAATTGAAGTTATGACAATGAACTAACATGATTTTAAATTCGAGTCGTTTTAAATTTTTGCACAAAATACGCTTCTGTAACGAAGCACTCAATTTTAGTAAATTTTAAGATTTTTTTGAGAATAATTCTTGATAAGCTTTCAGCAAAGAATAAAGATTCTTTGACACCACAAACAATAAAAAAAACATCCACCGAAAAACTCCTTATAATGATAAAATTTTAAATTAAAATTAAAATAAAAATAATTAAAATATTAACGGATTGAATTGTGGAGTGTATATTTTCACTGTGTACTATGATCTTGACCTATCAACACCTTTTCGCAAATTCCCTATTCAAGAACGGTAAATTTGCATGGATGGTTTTGGCCCATCCTTGTCACTTGATCTTCTTTATCACAAATTTGACACCGGAAGAGTTATATATAAATCTTAATTTAACTTTTTAATGATAAAAAATATAATAAAGGATATGTTTGTAATAAAATGTTATAATTTTTTTTATTAAATTAATAGCAAGAAGAATTGTGAAGTGAATGTATAGAAAAGAAGGGTTTTTTAAAGTAGGAAAAAAATACTTCGAAAATCCATGTGATAGGTTTATAAATAAATATATATAATAAAGAATAAGTTTAAAATTAAATGATATAAAAAATATTAAAATAATAATATTAAAAATTATAATATAATTGTATAAAAAATATGGATGGTAAGTAAACTCATTTATCCTTAAAAGTATCACGTCATTTTCTTGTAATATTTAGGGTGAATTGTTTTTGGAAAAGAACTATTTTGACAACTTCTAATCTCCATTACAACCATATAACGATTCTAAATAAATAATGATAAAATATTATATTAAATTATTTAATTAAAATATAAATTAAATTATTGAATAAAAATTAATAAAAGTGACACGTCTCAATAATTTTCTTTAGCTTGGTTTTTTCCGTTTTTCCTTATCTTTATAGGGAATTGTTTACTCAATTTGGCCCGTAGTTATCGGGTAAAAGATAAGTTAACAAAACTTCGTTTTAATTTTAATTCCGGGTACTGTGAATTTGGCTCAAAATACTGATCTATCTCTAATTCGCATCACTCACGACAATAGAAAAGAAAGATTCTAATGGAATTGGATGCCAAGCTGGCTAGGTTTGGTTTGGTCCATCCGTTTTGGCATGAGTGGGTATCACATTTTTCATGACGTCAGTGATATCACATATACAAATACATTATAATTTCTAATATTATTATTTTAATATTTTTTTATATCATTTAATTTCAAATTTATTTTTTATTATATATTTATTTATTTTTAAACTTATTCTAATTCTAAATCAAAAGCTGTATACAATTCCATAAATTTGTCAAAGTATATTTTAGTATCACTTAACGCAAAGAAGCATAACACAAATTGCAATGGACAACAGGCAAAACAATGCCCTTGCTTGCAACATGTGATAACGGATATATCAAGTCAAAGACTTCAGGTTGAAGCTGAAGTTGTAGGACACTAATATATATATGGAAAATGTTGGTGATTTCATTCATGAAACGCACTTGTTTTGTGAAATTCTTACCTTGACTAAAGTTGTTAGTTAAATAATCATATAATTGTAGCTTTGCATATAAACGATTAGAATTGGATTCCTTTACTTGTAGCTATAAATTAAGCTATGTTAGTAAGTACATTAAGGCAATTAAAAGAAAACAACTTGAGAGGAGTGAGGTGCAAAGAGGAAGATCATAATGTCAGATTTGTTTCAGAGGATAATGGAAATGATTCAGGCTGAGCAAGCAGCCAAAGGGGCAAACTCATTTAACAATGGGCCCATCCATCAAAATGGTTCTTCAAACTCATTCAACAACCATGCCAGTGGTCCACAGGATTTCAAGGGTGCAACCATCAACAGTGGCCAATATGCAGGCAACCGTAACAAGATTCGCACCTCAAATCACCACGGTGGACGTGTTATTAATAACGGTGGTACTTTCAATGGTAATGGCAACGGGGGATACATCGAGGGTGGCTTTAACTCCTCTACAAATAATTACTACAGGCGTTATTAATTATCTTGTATCTGCTATATATATATGCTAGCCAACATATGCATGATGATTACTGTGCAATGTGGGAGTACTAGCTAGCAATAAATAATGTTGGAAGCTAAAGCTCTGATGGTGTATAATAAACGTAATCGATTTCCTGCGTCACCTAAACCCTTCAATGTCGTAATGATGTTCGTTTTCGCTCACTGTTTTTCTGTTATGAAGCGCTTTAATTGGCTTAATGCATTCTGCACGGATACTTCAGTTTGTGATGCGCATTCAGATAATATATATGTGTAAAAAGTGTAAAAGCACGTACCGGTATTAGAAACATTTTGGACCATATGAGTAAGTTTAAATTCAAGGGTTTTTGTACGAAAATGGGAGAATCTTTGTTCTAATTTACTAAAATGGAGTGGGGATCTAAGAAAGATTGAAATCTTATTAAGGTCACACGAATTTTCTCTAATCACTTTCATATCATTTTGCTTTGATACGTTAAAAATCATATTATTTTTATATGTCTTTTTCACCATAAAATTGTAACGATTTGTCATGACACGACAATCTCAATTTTAATATTTTAAAAAGATATCACATTTCGAAAATAAAGGATAGAATTATCTCGGTTTATTTTAAAGGAGCTACTAATAACTTTTTTTTGTTATTTTAAAATATCTTAAGTGAAGTTTTATGTTAGGAAGACATAAAAAGTATATATATTTTTTTTTTCTTTTGAGCACTATTTTCACTTTTATTTTTCCATTTGTCATCTTTTTGTTTTTATTTTCTTATTCAACATCCTTTTGTTTTTATTTTCATATCTAACATAATTTTATTATTTAAAAAAAAACCCTTAAAAATAAATTTAAGAACCAATAAAATAAAATAATTTTTAAAAACTTTTTTAAGTAAGAATATTTTTTTTTCAAAATTTTAATTAAAATTAGGAAGAATAAATTTTAAATATTTATAAAATTGTAGTGAATTTAAATATTTAGAAAATTGAAATAGAAGAAAATTTGAAATTTGAAATTTGAAATTTGAAAATTAAAAATTAAATATATAAAAAATTATGAAGAAATATCAATAAGAGAATGAAATAAAATATTTTATAGGTATTTTGATGTAAGTAAATATTATAGGTAAAATAAATGTAAAATTGTAACATTATTTTGCCTTTTTGTATTTTTATAGTAAATTTGAATTGGGGAGAATAAATTATAATACATTTGTAAATATATTTTTATAATAAAATTTGGATGAAAAAATTATAATAAATTATAATATTGGTACCAAATTAAATGTTAATATTTCTACTTTTATTTTCCCATCTAGTACCCTTTTGTTTTTTCTATTACTTTTTTGTTTTTATTTCTCTATCTAGCACTGTTTCTTTCCTTTGTTTCTTTTTGTATTTTCGAAAAAAAAAACCTTTAAGAATTTGGTTTTTGGGATGGTGTTTTTAGAATTTTTTTATTTCTTTGTCTAGAGTGAATGAAAAAGATAAAAAAATATAAAATAGAATAAAAATAAATTTAAGAACCAATAAAATAAAAAGTAAAAAAGAATTGATAATTTTAATTTTGGATGCATTAAAAATTAAATGTATTAGTTGTAAAAAAAATAAACATTTTTAATGTTTAAAATAGCTAGAAATATGAAAGAAATGAGTTTTTTACAAAATAAAAAATGTTTAGTTTAATTTATTTTTGTAAGAATGAAGAAAGTAAAAAATTAAATCCTACAACAACATAAAAGTTTAATCTATAAACATAAATTAGTATTTATTTTTATTATTATTGATGATGTAATTATGTTAATTTGAAGTAAAAAATACAGGACATAATTATAAAAAAACCAAAGTCAATTAGTATTAATAGACACATATATTGAAATGATAAATTGAAGTTGTTTATTAATAACAAATGTCTATAAGGTTCTTGTTGTGGTTGATCATAATCGGTTGCAGCTGCAAATGAATGTCGATAAGGATCATGTTGTTCATTTTTGTAATTAATTGCAACTGAGAATGTGGGCTCCGATGGTGGCTTTTGTTGTGTGCGTGAATCATTTAGTAACTATGGCACTAACAATAAATATATTGAATTGACTATGTACCATTCCATGTAAACTCCTAGGTAAAAGAGGTAAATGGTCACATCACTCCTCCATTATTGCTTTTTTATAATGGAGGTAAATGTACCTATATCAACCATCTTGACAAATCAACATTTACACTTTTCTAAATTAGTAAGGTTTTCATTGTTGTCATATATATGTTATTTAAATCTCATGTATTTTTTTTTTCACATTTAACTAATATATAAATTGTATTTTAATTAGTGTTCACCACATATTTCATTTCTCTTTATAATTTCTTATATTTATTTATATTTATTTATAATTAAATATAATTATATAATATTTTTTTATTATAATTTATGACATATATTTATATATAACTCATTATTTACATAATTTTGTAATTTAAATATATATTTTTTTAATTTTTATTTTAAAATTATAATTTATACTTTTATTTTTTTATTAAACCTAATAAGAAATTTATTCACTTAATTTATTATATTATTACATACATATTAATTTTTATTTATAATTTTTTAAACCATTCAGTTAATATTTTTTTATAAAATATCCAAACAATTTTATTTAATTTTTACTATTACTTATTTTGATATCTTTTTAACAAACAAAAAATACCACATTTAATTTGGTACCAACATTATAATTTATTATAATTTTTTCATCCAAATTTTATTATAAAAATATATTTACAAATGTATTATAATTTATTCTCCATAATTCAAATTTTCTATAAAACTAAAAAAAAAGCAAAATAATGTTACAGTTTTACATTCATTTTACCCATAATATTTACTTACCTCAAAATACCTATAAAATATTTTATTTTATTCTTTTTGTATTGATATTTCTTCATAAATTTTTATTTTTTAATTTTTTAATTTTCAAATTTTATTAAATTTCAATTTTATAAATATTTAAATTTACTAAAATTTTATAAATATTTAAAATTTATTCTCTCTATTTTTATTTAAATTTTTCAAAACATTATAAATTATTTTATTTTATTTTATTGGTTCTTAAATTTAGTTTTATTTTATTTTTCTTTTTCATTCACTCTAGAGGTTTTTTTTTTCGAAAATACAAAATCAAACCATGGAGAAAAACAATATTAGATAGAGAAATAAAAAAAAAAAGTGTTGGATGGAAAAATAAAAAGAAAAGAATTTTAGATGAGAAATAAAAGTAAAAATAATACTATCTGGAAAAAAGAAAGTCTCTTTGATAAGCAAGCAGATTAACTTAGTTAAAATGATAATTAGAATGGATTATAAGGAGATTATAACCAATTGTGCAAAAATATCTTCTTTCATATTTCATAATTTTATGTATCCTAAAAAATGGCACATCTTGAAATAATTACCTGATGATTAAATCTTTGTAGATAGTTTAACAGGAGCTAAATAGAAGTAATATTCAATATTCTTAAGAAATTTGAATACAGTATACTTTAAATAATTTTGATAATATTTTAATAAGTAAATTTATATTTACTTCAATTTAATAAAATTATTTTTAAATTAATATTTTTATATATTATAATTTAACTAATTTAACTATATTCTTAATCGATATGATATGATATCTTCATGTTGATATAATACTTTGTAACTACGTATTTTCTTAGAAAAGAAGTAAAGTTTCAATAATAAATTATAATAAACTTAATATTTAAAGTAGAACGTAGAACAAGTTTGTTCCATTTTCAGCGAGTTTACTCGAATTCCATTCAAATTAATCAAAACATACAAAATAATAATAAAATAAAAAAATACAATTGGTTTAAATTTTAAAGAGGTGAGTTATTTGGGCGTTGAATATAATATCTTTTGTACAGTTTAATGTTAGGAATGATAACATGTCTGACTCTGGCATTTCACCAATTAACTGAAAATCCTGGTCCAGTTCATCAAGAGGTAGGTTAGTGCCACCTCTCCTCAAAAGAAACAAATAAAAATTATATTATTTATTTATAGAATTAATTCAAATAAATAAATTTGAGTAAGAATATAAAATATATTAATAATTTAGTTCAAATTTTATTTTCTTATTAGATATTAAAAATAAAATTTATAAATAAAATAACAATAATAACACTAATATTTTTTATTTTTTTAATAATAATAAATTTAAGAAAATAAATATATAACAAAAAAAATTAATTAATTTTTTTTATTAACTTTCTTTTGGGTGGGTGAACCAACCCCTGAGATCACTTTATTTTTTCATCCTTGTATAATAATATTTTGTTTATGAAACAAAATTAACAATTAATAATAAAATAGATTATGATAAAAGAAATAAGAGACGCATTTTGACAAGAAAGTTGGAAACAGAAAACGTGGGTAATTAATAATGGAAAGGCAAATAATTAAGGGGTATTCTAAACTTTTGTTGTTAATAAAAAAATTCATTCAATAGCTATTAATTATTATTTGAATTTCATGATTTTATTATTATTTTTTATAAAATAGCCGCTCGTGTATAATTTATAATTTGTAAATGGGCTGGAGTGCTAAAGCACTCTCATATTTATAACTTTTTTTACTGATTATTTTTTTTTAAGATGGTACAGAATAAAAGGGTCAAAATCTCTCTATTCTTTTAATTATTTATAGTTAACTTTTTTATTGAATATATTCTACATTATGTGGGGTTTAATTGCAACCGCAAATATACTTTTCCATCGTCCAATTTCTTTATTTATCCTTATCAGATGCTTAAAAATAATGTTACTATATTATCTATACAATATTCTATCAATATATTTAAAACTCAATTCTTAGTTAGAAATGTTTTACTCACGTCTACCTCAATTAACACTCAATTTTAACAAATATAGTTTTTTTTTTCATCAAAACAGTACAACTTTTTAGTGAATTTTCAAAATGAGTATTATTTTAAAATAATTATATATTTAGGCAAGGCATAAAGAAATTATCATCCAATAAATCTATTTTTTTATATTGAAATTATCATTTAAGTGATAATTTTTTATTATTTTTAATTAAAGTTGATACTTAGTGACGACTTTACTTTTTTTTTTAAAAGAAATAGTGAGCTAAGAAACAACTTTTTTTAGAATTGGTATTATCTTCTACCTTTGATTTCAATAATGATTCATAAGTAAAAAGAGCGTCTCTGTTAATTTTATGCAGAAGAGTAGATTCGTAACAGGGATGAAAGTATTACAAATAAGAATAGAAGAAAAGGGAAATTTGTGAACGAAACTCAAAAGTAATTATTCCGAATTAATCACTAGAGCTGCAATTACTGTTTAATACACACAGTTGATCACATAAATGGCCTGCAGAATAGCGTTTTTATATTGTTCCTGCTAGGGAGATTGACCTAGAGAACTGTTGAAGTCTTCTTCTCCTTCCTTCGGTCGGGCAGGTGGCTAGGTGATGAACTGGGATCCTTCTCTTCCTTCTGCTTATCCTTCGGCACTCGGGACTCGGTCGTCGGGTGAACACCGGGTGGTGGGGTACCTGCGAAGGCACTCCGACGCTCAAGTCAGTAAAGCGGGTGGTTAGTTCTCAGGTAGGTGAACAGTAATAATGACATACCTTACTCCTTGAAATACGTGCTATTTATATTATTCTAGTGGGCCTACCTTGTTGGGCCCGTTTATCGAGGTGGATACCGCTTAGGGTTGTATTACCTAATTCTTGGTGATGGATTAGCTTCACTGATCTTGGTTTGAGCGTTAATTGTAATGGAACTCGGCCATCGGCCAAATTCCCGTGGCCTTCGGCCGTCTTAGTTGAGTCTTCAACGGTTTCGGTCCCTCGGCCAAGTCTCCAAGGGGTCTTGACCTTCGGTCTCTCGGCCAAGTCCTCAAGGGGTCTTGACCTTCGGTCTCTCGGCCAAGTCCTCAAGGGGTCTTGACCTTCGGTCACTCGGGCAGATTGACTGGGCATCGGGCAGCCAGATGGGTCCCAGTCTCGCCCGGTACCGGTACATATATCATAATCAATATATTATAAAATTAATTTTTATTTCATGTTTTTCTTGTAAATAAGAAAATTTAAAAGAAAATTTAAATACTAGAGGTTCAATAAAATTCAATTATTTAAAATTAGAAAATTTTAAATTCATTTAAAATAATAAAAGTTTAAAATTATTTATATTTTAAAATTTACATATTTTTTTATATTTTTATTTTAACTCGATTTTGGTTTATACCTCGTTAGTGTAACTAAAATTGAAACATTTTTTATTCATACTTTCCTTATTAACTTGGTGAGGATGTTTTCCTTGCCTTAATTTAGTTTTAGGCTATCTAATTGAGCCTCAATTACGTATGTCTTCTATGTTTCATATCCTTATAGATGTCTTTTTGGAAATATATTTGTACTTGAAAAAAATTATCTATGCTTTTACTATTTTTTTTAATCAGAAAAAAAAATAAATATATAAATACTTTTACAAAAACTTTAAATGAGTTGCAGATATTCTTAGTATAATTTGTTGTTGTAAATTTATTTCCTTATTACACGTTACATTCTATAAGGGTAAATATTAGCTGCTATGTAAGTTTTAACTAATATTTTTTTTATCAGCAATAAAAAATAAATAAATAAGAACAATTCTCGTAAAAAACACATGATAACAAACTTCTACCAGTGAGTCTACCAACTTGACAAAAAAACAACTAAACCAACACTAACAATCTTTAAATCAACCTCATACAAGTCAAAAGATCTAAAATCCAATTAGGATAAGAGAAATAAGTAGAACAAGACTTTCCAAAAATCCAAGAACAAATAAAATTTCTTATTCATATTAAAATGTCTGTTCTGTAATTATTATTAAAAACGATAAATTTTCATTTTAGTTTGTTTTGGATTTCAATTACAGAACTACATGCTTTGGATTTTAATTACAGCACATTCATGTTATAATCCAAATTCAATTCTGATTCACGTTAGAATTAAATTTTAATATTATTTTCAATTGAAAATTCGGACTAAAATTTTAAATCAGTTGCAGATATTCATAGCATAATTTGGTGTTGTAAATTTATTTCTTTAATACAATGAGTTACAAGCATTATATGATTAGGATTAATTAGAAATTGATTTAATTTTAATTTGTTATTAATTTCGAAAAAATAAGTTTAAAATTTATTTCTAAATACAATCTAAACAAGTATTATTTTATTTTTTTAACCTATATATTATTATTATTTTAATAAGCTAAAATGATCCTAAAATATGCTTGGATTAAATAAATTTTTAATCAATACTGCCTAATTCACACTCTTATTAATTTTATTTAAACATTTTGTCCATATAGCATGGGCTCAGCTCGTTTTGGGATTCAATTTATTTTAATTTGTGTGTTAAGTAGGTAGGTTAAAACATCGCTATTTTGAAACAATAATTTTTTATTTTATTTTATGATGGTTAAGACCATGTAAAATATCTAGTTTATGCATATTTTATGTAGGTTTAGCCCATTTAATTTGTGTTAATTTTTAGACCCCTTAAAATTTAGCATCAAGTGTATTAGGTGCAATATGTTGTGTTGTGCGATGTTGAGCTCACAATAATATTGCTTGTGTTAACTTTTAATTATTTGAGTCTCTATCACTTATTAAATGTATTAAATGTATGAACTTACTATAATAATTTATCTTAGATTCATGTATAAATTTAAGTATTTGGTATGAGATTAGATGTTAGTATTTAGTACCACTTATACTTAATAAGAGTTTTTTCTTTTGAATGATGATGGTTGATGAATGAATCCATGTAATAAGCATATGTAATGTTGATGATGGTATTGAAATGAAGTTATGTTATGAGTATTGGTATTAAGGATTATATGACCATATGGAAAAATGAAATGGAATTATATATATAATTTATATTAATATAATTGATTATTTTTACTTATATTCTACGTATGTTAAAATTTGTATTCGGTAACTTATCATTGAATATGATGTTTGTGTGCAAGAGAGACTTTGGAAAAGGAGTTAATAGCATATATCAATTTTCATTCATTTCCTTTTGTAAATAATTTGTACATTTTATGGTCTTACATGGATAAAGTGAAAAAACAAACTCTTTGGCCGAATTAGATTATTTGTCCAACCATAAGTTAGGGACATGTTCACTCCAAGAAACGGAATAAATACCACTATGACTTACACGTTTTCTACATAAGAGAAACGGAATAAATACCACTATTACTTATAACAGGACTCTTATTTGTATCAAAAGACATATTATAAGTCTTATTTCGAGGTGGGGGACCCCTATTATTTTTGAGGAAGATAAGATTTTGATGCATATTTCCGTTGGAGTCTCCGTGGAAAGTAGGGGTACCTCCGTAGAAAATAGGGGTATTACTTATATCAGGATTCTTATTTTTATCAAAAGGCATATTAGAAGTCTTATTTCGAGGTGGGGTTTTCTTTTTAGCAGGGGGGGCAGAGGGAGCACGGTAGTTGTAGGTGACAAATTTATAATATGTACGATCACCTGCTTTTTCGCCACTGTTGTTCTTGCTACCGGTGATGTTCTGAGACCCATCCCCATGGTTCGTGTAAGACTCGCCTTTGGAGTTTTGGGCTGCTTCCTCAGCCTCCACATCTGCAAGCATGCCTCTCAATATACTAGCCAAATCCATATGATCACACCCAAAATTCCTATCTATCTTCTAAACTACTACTCTCAATTGCTTCTTCTTAATTATCACTTAACTCACCCACCAATTTATAGATTCAACTTACCCACTCACTAGCTAAGGAACTCGGTGCTCTGCTTCTTCACCACGCTATAATATATTAATATAATAATCAATGACGTGGGTTATAGCGTTAGTGTAAGTTATAATTGGAAGACAACGTATAAAGCCCTCAATTTTCTAACCTAATCCATGTATATTAGGATTTGTTTAATTATTAATAGCTTGTTTTTTTAATTTACTAAGTGCATTTTTTATGTACATTTAAGTTTATTTATCAAGTAATTAATCTAATGACTTAAAAGAATAAGTTATCGTAATCATTATATTATAAAAAAAAATTATATGACGAAGAATATCTTAAATTTGGTTTCGGCAGACGTATTACTTTTAGCTCACATGTGTCCCTGTGAGCATGAATGATATCTTCAACTACATGGTATTTTTTTTATCGGCTCAACTACATGGTATACATTGTATTTCTTATATGTTTGTTTAAAACTAGATTCTATATATTAAATATTTTCTCATTTTCATCCATGTTTTATTGATGACATAAGAAAACTTGATTTCACTGGATTAATGAAACAAAGTATTATACGGTTCATTGTTGAATTGGAGTTGTTAATGGGAAGTACAATGGTCACCCGTTTATTTATTTAGATCGTCAGTAGGTGGAAGTCACAAGCGTGATGCTCTTTGGAGCGGAGTGTTAGAGAGAGTTCAGGGTAAACTTTTAAGATAGAGAGGTAGGTGTTTATATTTGGCTGGGAGGATTTGTTTGATAAAGTTTGTTCTGTTCTCAATTCCGCTATTTTTTATGTCACTATTCAAGTTACCGTCTGTGGTGGCAGAGAATCTAGTTCGGCTACAAAGGAATTTCCTTTGGGGGTGGGGTTCCGATGGTAGGAAGATCGCTTGGGCCTCCTGGAAAAAGGTTTGTGAGTCTCGTGATTATGAGGGTCTTGGTGTTATTGACCTTAGGAAGTTTAATCTGGCTTTGTTAGGTAAGTGAATTTGGAGGTTGAGTACGGATAAAGGAGGTTTGTGGAAAGAAATCCTTGTTTCTAAATATGGTGGTTGGAGAAATTTGAGAGAGGTCGGTAAAACCAGAAAGGGTTCCCTTTGGTGGAAAGATTTGATGGAGGTGTGGGCTTCGGAGGGTTGGGGAAGAAGTTTTGAAGATGGTTTTCAGTGGGATGTTGGTGATGGGAAGGGTATCTCTTTCTGGGA
>Ga0123342_1005587_pt1 | contig 18093 bp, 13 predicted proteins | sample Turbeawhitnodule_FD_89960 | JGI IMG/M metagenome (GOLD analysis project Ga0123342, IMG submission 89960) | Root nodule microbial communities of legume samples collected from Mexico - Turtle bean Mexico white nodule | ecosystem: Host-associated > Plants > Roots > Nodule | place: Mexico: Nepantla...
CCAAATCCTATAATAAACTTGTCCAAGACTGGCACCAGCTTGAATCACAGCAATCTCATTTTGCACGTCCACTGTGACATTCTGAAAATTGAACATATCAAGGATGACAAAGGGTCCCTGGGAAACATATGAAACACCTTCAAAATCGTGGCCTCCACTCCTGATTTTGAGTTGAACATCCATGCTTTTGGCGCACACCACACTGGCTTGTACATGGTGTTCACTTTGAGGGGTGAGAACAAGTAATGGCTTTTGGATGGAGGGGGAGGTGAACCTTGCATTTCTTGCAAAGGCTCCAAGAACTGAGGTGTAGGATGCATTGGTTTGGGAATAGACTATGTTAGAAACATGATCGGGTTGGCTTGTATGGCTTTGAAGACAGTGAAGAAAGGTGTGGTAGATGGATGTGGTTGGCTGAGAGTTAGAGAGATGAAGAAGCAGAACAATAACAGAAAGAAATGGTAGGGAAATTGGGTTTTCCATTTGTTCTATTCCGGAAAGTTTTGGTACATGGGTTGTCCTGTTATCACTTTCTGTATTCCTAGTTGGAGCACCCATTATCTCTTCCTCAGTAGTGGAACATAGAAATTGAGTTCCGCTGTGATCAACCCGCTTGAAGATATTTTTATTTTTCAACCCGTTTCGTTTATTAACTCAATTATACCAAAAGTGTGTTAGTGTTTTGCCTGTGCTCGATCATTTTGTAGATTTGTTCATGTACTCTGATGCAAACGAGTAACATGCACCCAATACAAATATATATATACACCAGATGGCATCGGAGTTGCGCCGGAAGGCTACACAGTAATTTATATAAAAGAGTAAATAATTGAGAAGAAGATAAGGAAACTTACGCGGTTGATGAAATTCAAATGAGAGAAAAGTTGAATGAAAATCCTCAAATTCTTATTCAGAGAAAATGTTTACAGAGTGAGCAAGAAGGTTTCATGGGTATCGGGGTTCTTATCGGACTTCAAACTCATTACAATACAATTGAAAGATCAACAGTTTAAAGTACAATAATTGAAAATCTTGTTTTTCTTTTTTGTTTGTACAAGAGATATCTCTCTCAATGGGATTTTGATGATTTTGTTCAGCTTTTAATTGTTATCCGTTTCGCTTCTCACTTTTTTTCTCGCCAAACTAGAGGTTGAGAGTCTCGAAGTGATCTCCTAAGTGATCTCTCGTTATTGTATTTTTTAAATGTTTAGAGACTACAATGAAATGAAAGGAGCTTCATTTGTTGATAGAGTATAAAATATTAGTATGCAGTATATATTGTATATAATAATACTTGTTTTTTTTGTTATGTAGTAAGGCTTTTTTCACTTCTCTCAAAGAAGGGGGCACTCAACCGGTTTACTCAGCTTCCACCCAATTCAGTAGATAGCTTCAAAGCTTTGTCAGTCAAATTTAACACTCAATACGCCACGAGCCGACTGCACCACATATCATCTTTAGTTCTTCTCAATGTTAGACAAGAGAAAGGAGAACCTCAATTCATGGAAAGGCTTAGCAAGTTGTCTCTAAGCATCAGAAACCTTATGCCAGAGATTGCAATGCACCATTTGATATAAGCTCTCCGACCCGGACAACTCACGGATAGTCTTATAAAAAAACCAACAAAAAACTTTGATGATTTGAGAAATCTATCAACTAAATTTATGCAAATTGAGGAACTACGTGACTATCACAGGAATGCTCGAGCAGACAATGGAGGAGACAAGGAAAAGGAGAAAGACCAAGGTAGCCGGCATGTACCCGATCGTTATGATAAATTCAGAGATAACCAAGGCCCTCGATTTCATACATACACCCATTAAATGTTGATCGGGGAAAAATCATGGATGAAGCTGTGCATGCTGACCTGATCCCAGCATTGAAAAAGTTGCTAAGTCTAAGGGATGTCAACATGTCTAAACAATGTCATACGATCGAAGAGTGTTAAGCTTTAAAGGATAAGATTAAAGAACTCGTCCAAGTTATTCACTTACGCAAGTTTGTTCAAACAACGAACAGAAGCTCATATCAATCTCCACAAAGAGAAAGGTCTTCGTCCAGGGAGGAACGAAGAGAACCATATCCACGACGTGGTCTAGAAGAACGATCATGACACCTCGAGGACGACCGACGTCCTACAAAACAACAAACAAGGAGCAAGAGCCCCAGACAGGGTGATCGTTCAAGAAGAAGTGAAAGTCCTCGGCATAATGACCGCTCAAGACACGACTTTCGTGAAATCATAAACACGATCGCAGGGGGATTTTCAGTCGATAGTCATGGCATAAAGGAGGGACGATCATGTCATTATGATCGGCGTTCTTCGTCAAGGAGAAAAAGTCCCAAATGTTGTTAAGGATGAGGCGCTCAGAAAGTAATAAACACAATCCCTGGAGGATTTGCATGCAGGGATGCTCCAGTTCAACCCGCAAGAATGATTAAAGGGTTATCCAATTAGTCCCTTCAACTATTAAAGACCGACTGATAATCCATTCAATTTTATTTTCAAATGATGATTTCATTGCTATTGATCCATCTCAGGACGAACCTATGGTCATTACAGTAGAAATTGACAAATTTGCTATCACCAAAGTTTTGGTAGATCAAGGTAGTTCAGTCGACGTCTTATATTGGAAAACCTTAAAAACAATGAGGATTCCAGAGTTAGAAATCCAACCTTATGATGATCAAATAGTAGTGTTTTCGGGAGAGCAAGTAAATACTCGATATTACATTGACTTGTATACAACGTTCGGCGAAGGCAGATACCTTTGCAAAACCATCAAAATCAGGTATCTTTTGGTTAATGTTAATACTTCATATAATATTTTTCCCGGACGATCATCCATCAACCGCCTTCGAGCAATAGTGTAAACTCCACACCTTGCTATGAAGTTTCCATCGGCTTCAAGTGGCATAATCATTGTTCATGTTGATCAAAAGGTAGGTCGAGAGTGCTATGTTCCAAGTTTGAAAGTCGAGCCAACCAATCAACTACGTTACAGAGAATCACCACGCGATTGGATAAGAGAATATAGAAGAGGACGCTCACTAAGGTCCAAAGGGTCGACCAGAGATTAGTCTCGAGAAATAAAATCTCTTAGAGGAGAGCATATGGTTGCATTAGTCGACTTCGACTGAATGATGCTCGTATTAAGCCTGGCAAGGGTCTCCGCCCGCTATACCTACGTGATGAAGAACATGCAACACTCATAGGAATTTCATTAAAGCCGACCGACGACAAATTAGTAAGTCAAACACTAATTGATAATGTTGCTTTGTTCGCATAAACAACCACTGATATGTCCAGAGTAAGTTCATATGTCATTACAAATCGTCTTTCAATTTATAAAGAAGTAATACCAATCACCCAAAAGAAAATAAAATGGGTGAAGAAAAGCGCAATGTCGCACGTAAGGAAGCCGACAAGCTCATCAAAGTCGGTTTCATAAAAAAAGCACACTACACCACATGGTTGGCAAATGTGGTCATGGTAAAAAATTTAATGGTAAGTGGAGGATGTATACGAATTATACCGACCTCAACAAAGTTTGTCCAAAAGATTCTTATTCTCTACCAAGCATCAACCATTTAGTTGATGGAGAGGTCAGTCATCATATTTTAAGTTTCCTAGATACATATTCAGGATACAATTAAATCCAAATGCATCCAAGGGACAAGGAGAAAACAACATTCATGACTGATTGCAATAACTTCTATTATGAAGTCATGTCATTTGGCCTAAAGAACGTTGGTGCAACTTATCAGAGATTGATGAATTATATTTTTAGAGGGATGCTCAGCCGGAATGTTGAAGTTTATGTGGACAACATAGTAGCCAAATCTAATTCATGTTTGCAACACATCCAAGATCTCAAAGAAGTTTTTAAAGGTCTCTGAGATCATGGTATGAGGTTTAATCCTGACAAATGCATGTTCGGAGTAGAAGGAGGAAAATTTCTAGATTATATGCTTACCCATCGTGGTATTGAAGCAAATCCAAAAAAGTGCAGGGCTATCACTGAAATGAGAAGCCCTGAAAATGTAAAAGAAATTCAGAAGTTGATCAGCCGACTAACGACTCTCTCCAGATTTCTGCCGAAGTTAGTAGAAAAAACTAAGTCTATCATCCAACTTTTGCGAAAGGCAACTAAGTTTAATTGGATGGTCGAATGTGAAGAAATCTTTCTTCATTTAAAGGCCTCCTTAGTAGCTCCTTCGGTCATACAAAAATCGGATACTCAAAGATCAATTATAATATATCTTGCAGTCTTAGAGGAAGCAGTTAGTGCAACTCTGGTACAAGAGGTTGAAAAGGAGGAACAACTAGTATATTTCATTAGTGGATTCCTACATGTCGTAGAGGTTAGCTATCAGATGATTGAAAAGGTAGCCATAACACTACTTGTCACCGCACGAAGAATGCGAATATATTTTCAAAATCATCACATAATAGTGAAGACTGATTATCCTATTATGAAGATCCTAGCTAAGCATGATTTGGTCGGACGAATGATTAGACGGGTGGTTGAATTATATGAATTTCAAATCCAGTATCAACCAAGAGGGGTAATCAAATCTCTAGCCTTAGCCGATTTCACGACTAAACTTAGCCCCTGACTGGACGAGGATGAAAATCTCCAATGGACCTTACATGTGGATGGTTCATCCAATGACAAGTCATGCGAAGCAGGTGTAGTGTTTGAAGGACTAGGCGAAAGTTTGATTTTGAAACATCAAAAAAACAAGGAGAATATGAACCATTCTAGCCGACCTCAATTAGCATATGACATGGAAGCTCAACAACTTATTTGTAGAAGCGACTCTCAGCTAGTAGTCAAACAACTTAAAGAAGAGTATACACTCAGTCGTTATTGAATTGTATATCAAAAGATCAAACCGACTACATGATGTGTGAAATACACGAAGGTGTATGCAGGAATAATTCAAGAGCAAGAACAATGGCTGCTAAGGTACCAAGGGCAAGATACTATTGGCCGACTGTGCAAGGCGACTGCACAAAGCTTATTTGTAAATGCCTAAAGTGTCAGGAGTACGATACTTTATCTCACCAAAAGCCTGAGAACCTGCACTATACCCTTTCCCCATGGCCCTTTGCAAAATGGGGATGGACATCTTTGAGCCCTCCAACCCAGGTAAAGGACAATGTAAGTTCCTCTTAGTTGGAATTGATTATTTTACTAAGTGGATAAGGCCAAACCATTAATGATCATTACAGCACGAAACATTCAAAATTTTGTATGGAATAATATAATTTGTCATTTTGGCATACCACATGTCATCATCACTGACAACGGTTGACAATATATCGACCGAGGACTCGCTGAGTTTTATGAAAAATTCAACATCAAGCGCATCAACAGTTTAGTGGAACATTCTCAAACTAATGGACAGGTCGAAGCTGCAAACAAACTAATTTTTAATGAATTGAAAAAGAGACTCGACAAGCCAAAGACAAATGGACCGAGGAACTCCTTAAAGTCTTATGGACTTACAAGTGGACGTCGCAAACCACCATTCAGAAAACTCCTTACAGCCTAACATACAACACTGAAAGTATGATCCCAATTAAGGTAGGGAAACCTTCATTACGACATCAATTATTCGACATTAACATAAATGAGGAGAGCCTATTAGTCGAACTCGACCTCATCAACAAATTCAGAGACACTAGAAGAAGCTTGTAAGATTCCGACGCAAGAAGGTATAATTCAAAAGTAACAACTCAAAACTTCCAAAAGGGGACGTTGGTGCAATAACTTACGCTGTGCATACACATGTACATTACCTTTGCCTGAAGTATGAATAATTATATTTATGCTTTGAAATTTTAATGAATAAATTTTATGTCTTTTTCAATTTACAGTAAAAAAAGATAATTACTACATCATTTATCTAAGTTAAGATATGTGTTTTAAATGAATTAAATTCTACATGGCTTTAATTTAAGTTGATCTATTTTTTCAATAAATTATTAATTAATTTAGTTTTTTTTTAAATTAATAAAATAATGCAAGTAATAGAAAATATTTTAATACGTTTCAGGTACAAATCCCCACATGCAACACTTTTTAATTCGTCTTTTCAGGTTTCATAATGGATGCAATTCATTCATTCAGCTCGGTTTCACTAACATTCTTTGACCAGAAGCTCAATTTTTGGGGCCTTACTTTCATATTGGATTATTGACCTAATTGAGTAATCAAGCTATAGATATCTTTATCTTACAATTTACTCAAATTTAAATTATAGATATCTTATCATAATATGTAACTTGAATTAAAATAGTATATATATATATATTAATCTTATTTTAAGATTTTTTATGTATACCCTACAGTAGATTTTGAATGAGATCATTATCCAGCAACCACTTTCAATACTTCAATGGTTTCCTTTCTTTCCAAAAGAAACATTTGCTTCAGTGTAACTTATTCTCTCTGCTGGATTATTCAACAAATTTTAACATCTTCAATTCGAAAACTCCCACTACACAACCTAATTAAAAGTAAAACAATCTAATTATTCTAACTCCATATTTGATTGCAATAATCATATTAATAACTCAAGGATGAGCAACCCTCCCACCTTTGCCATCAGTTTCCAATAAAGGCTGAAGTGTGACAATTTGGAAGCACCAGATTTACTTGCTCCAGCGTCCAATCCTGCAATCAGTGAAGAAATGACATTAGAAATTTGAGTACTGCATGTCTGCAATCCTAACTTTTGGTTAGAGGGGATCACACTATCATGTTATAATAAAATAATAAGGTATTAACTTTTTCTTTACTGTTATAACCCGGAACTTAGAGAGCCTAATGATTCATTCCAGAAAATCACATACTAAATAAATCAAGTTTTATATTGCATAATTATGTAACTTTTTTACCAACGCCAAGTGCAGTAAAATTCACATCAGCAGGAATCAAAGTGATGCAATTTCTTGAACTACCCAAATTCTACACTATCATAATCAAAATTATTCACTAAAATAGTAGGAACTAATAGGCCAAGCAATTTAAAAGGAACTAACAAGTGCATCAGTTTCATTGTTTGATTATCTATATTGCTAACCTGTATGAGTTGGAATACTCTGTTCATTTCTGAAGAAGTTTTCTGGATCAACGGCAGACTTGATCTTGACCAACCTGTCAAAATTGTCATTGAAGTACTTGACTCCATAAACAGCTCCTTCTTTATAGCTATTATTTCCAAAACTGTTGGTACCAATATCAAGGTCCCTGTAATTTAAGAAGGCACTTCTTGGATTACTGGACACAAAAGGGGTCATGTAACTATACAACATTCTAGCCTGTCTAGTAAAATTATTCTCCAATTCAACTCCTGGTTCATCCCAATTCACCGAGTACTGAATCTTGAACAGGTTCCCTGCACGGTGAGGAAAGGGCGTTGCATCAGATGAAACCTCACTCATTTTCCCTCCATAAGGATTGAAAACAAACCCAGTTTTCCCCAATTCAACCATCTTCTTCCATATCCCTTCCAAACCCTCTTTGGAAATTGGTTTCTGCACGTAATCAGATTTCCTCTTGAGGAAACTTGCTGAATTTACATTCCTGTCAAGCAGTGCATCAGGCTTTGTGGTATTGTCAAAATTTGCCCACCAAAGCACCGAATCAATCCAATTCATTTCAGTGCAATTCTGCTTGCTCAAGCCAAGAGTAGGAAACTCCTTCCCCATCAATTTAACAACTTCATCAGCCCCTCCAAGAAACAAAGCAACGACAGTGGCTCTGATGGTTTTCTGGCCCTTCACAACCTTAGAACTCACAGGCTGCAACAGCAGCCTCATGAAAAGCCTATCATCAGTGTGCGGCTCCACCTGCTGCCACTGCAAGACAAACTCAGTGGCACTCTCATTCTTATCCAAACTCTTTGCTACCCTATAAACAGTAACAACTTCAGGCACTGGAACAAGTTTAATAGTGTATGATAAGATGACTCCAAAACTTGCTCCTCCCCCTCCTCTAATAGCCCAGAAAAGATCTTCCCCCATACCCTTCTTGTCAAGAATCCTACCCTTGACATCAACAATTTTAGCATCAATAACATGATCAACAGCCAACCCATGTTTTCTCAACATGTTACCATACCCTCCTCCACTCAAGTGGCCACCAACACCAACAGTGGGGCACACCCCAGCAGGAAAGCCATGAACTTTACTCTTCTCCCAAATCCTATAATAAACCTCCCCAAGTGTGGCACCAGCTTGAACCACAGCAATCTCGTTTTGCACATCCACAGTGATGTTCCTGAACTGAAACATGTCGAGGATGATGAAGGGTTGGTCGGAGACATACGAGATGCCCTCGAAGTCATGTCCACCACTCCTGATCTTGAGTTGAATCCCAATGTTTTTGGAGCAAATCACAGCTCCTTGGACATGGGGTTCTTCCAAGGGAGTGACAACAAGCAAGGGTTTTGGGGTTGAAGTGGTGTTGAATCGGGCATTGCGAATGTAGGCTTGGAGAACAGAAGAAAAGGAGGAGTTGGTTTGAGCAAAAACTATGTCGGAAACGTGGTCTTGAGATTTTGTGTAGTTTGTGAGGCACTGGAGGAAAGAGGTATACACAGATTCTGCTGTCGGTGCTGCCACCGAAGCAGTCACACTGAGAAGAAGAAAAAGCAAAACCCCAGATGGGAAGAGACTTAAATTTTCCATTGGTTTGGTAAGTACAACGGTTGGGGTTATTGATTATGAAAGAGAGTTTTCTTACAATAATATTTGTTTTTTCTTCCCCACGCTTCTAACGTTGAAACACCCACAGTTTGAATTGTCAAAACAAGATTACATGCATCTCCTCTCAGAGCCAAAGACAGAACTAAGACACATACATATAGAACCCTCGTGTTCCAACTACATCGTGCATTCCCTTTAAATGCGGCACCTTGTTGGGGGACACGTAATTGTTAAGCAATCTTGGTTCTTCATAGTTTGCACAATTCTACACGTGCATTTCTTCTGTACACTTCTTTTAAGGCTTTGTTTTCTTTAATGGTTCAGGAGGAAAGATGTGAATGATTTCTCTCTTCTCTTTGTAGGCAAAGATTTGAGGGGAAAACCACTTAGGATGATGATGTTTTTTTCTTTTAGTATTCCTTTTTTTTTTTGTCATTCATGCAATAATATATATATATCATAATTATCATATTATGATATTTCATACTTTATTTTATATATTTTTTTTTCTTTATAAATAAATTTGTTGTACAATTTACTCTATATATAATATTTTTTTATTATAAAATATCTATATGGTTATGTATCTACATACAATCTAAATCAATGAATATAGAAAACTTTCAAAATGTATAAATAAATATAACAATAAATTTGTATATATTTAAATAATATTATTCTTATGATTATTTTTATGTTTCGATAATATTAAGTAACTCGTATTTTTTTCGAATATTTAACGGTATCAAAATAACTTATTCAATTGTATTAAAAATAATTTAAAATATTTCAATTAACTCAAATCTACATAAAAATACATCATATTTCATTAATTAAATATTTTTAAATACAAGGATAAATTTGTAAAGTTACAGTTTACACTTTTAAAAATAATTTTAAAAACATCAACCATTTCATCACTCACAAACTCGCATAAACTTTCCTCACACACCACCCTAACATACCATAATTTAAACAACCTCACTTTCTTCATTTTCTTTTCACATTCTCACACATCCTCCCCTCAATTCATTATAAGTTTTCGTCTTCTTTCCATGAAGCATCATAATTTAATATTGGTTCTGTTTTATAGAAAGCAGTAAACAAATGGTGATGATGCTTGTGGCTGCTCCGATAAACATCGTTGTCTTTGTATTATTCTCAGATGTCTTCATGGGAAGTTTTTAAGACATGCATGCTTTCCTACCATTATACAAATAAAAAATCTGATGCTGAATATAAACTACGCAATCTCAAAATGCTTCATTAATCAAGCTGGCAAGCAGATTATTAGCGATTGATTAATGGGCCCAAATGTGGCTTTCTTTTCTACCATTTGATAACTACGTGTTGACCGATCGATTCTATAACCAGTAATCCTGTGTGTTGCCACACTCTTTAAAAATAGAATAGTCTATAATTTAAGTATATTGAAAGAATACATTTAATTTGTACAGGGTTTAATCAATCTTTTAACCCCTTTTTAAATCTCATATCTCTTTTAACATTTATGCTATGATCGTTATAGTTATCTTCTATTCACTATACAAAATATATTACGATTTTTAAAATAACAGAGGTTAAAGGAATCATAGTAACCTTTTTATAAACAAATATAAAATTTACATTGATAATAAATTTGTCTGATATAAAAAATATTTTCTACATTAATTAAAAGTAGTAAAAACGAATGTAGTTTGAATTACTCTTGTTCTCTTTTCTGTTTTGGTTGGGGCTCAAATTAGTTAAATGTAAAAAAATATTTTTTTTACAAAACTTTAGAATAAGTACATAGATGTGTTTTTAGGATACAAACTCGTATTAGAAGAAATAAAGTATGTTTCCTAAAACAAAACTTATATGGTCTTAAGTAATATTACAAAGTACTTCATTACATATAAACTCATTATACTTTTGATTTACATGCATTAAAAAAAATATGAAATAAAGAATTTGGCTTTAAAGGAATATATATGATAATCTGATTTGAAATGCGAAAAAGCTCGAGCACTTTCTTATAATAAAGATTTTTTTATTCCATAAAGGAGATATCTCCCAAAATAAATGTATATTTTATCTCCTTAAATGTGTACTTATAATAGAATCTCAAAATTTTTTATTTAAGAGTGATTGAATTGGAAATAAAGAGAGTTCTCCTAAGAAAAGGACTCATGTTAGATTTTGTAAGTAAATTTATTTATTTATCACACACAAAATCAGACATTGCTTATGCACATAAAATATCTCAATCTAGTACAAAAGCTAGATTTGAGCATTTGCTTAAGGTGTATGTGAAGGACTCTAGATGAAAATCATACTAGATGACCTTAAATAAAGATTGGCACCCTATGCAATTGTACTTTGAAGACAAATTAACCATAAACATTGTCCATAATTTAATACAACATGATAAAATCAATCATATTGAAACTAACAGACATTCATCAAATATGATCTTGTCAAAGGTCTTGTGGTTACAACCAATGTCCCAATAGAACTTTAGATAACACCTATTTTCACTAAGGAGCTTAGTCGGAGCATATTCTAAGATCTTGTAGGCAAATTGAAAATTATTGATATTCATTTACTAACTTGAGGGGGAGTATCATAAATAACACATTATTAGGATAAAAATATCATCAATATCTCCATAGTTTTAGAAGATTCCTTTTCATTTCAACATTTTTTATTTTCTTAGTTTAGAGAGTTTGATTATTACAAATTGAGGTGATAAGAATGCAATTAGTTTAATTGTTATCAATAAAATAATTTTTTAATTTATTAGTTTAAGTTATATATGTATATACACACACTCTAAAGAAAATTCACCATCCATCTATCAATGTTTTAACAAACTTGAAGACCACATGTAAATATGAAACTGTGTAATAACATACTTTGGATGACCAATGATATTTAAGTGTACCTTCCCATATAGGATAAGTTTTAATAGAACCCTTTTAATAATATGGTATAAACTTTAAAGTCAAGATTGTCATTTTGTCAACAATTATTTTAGTGACAATCTTAAACTCAAAATTAGATAAGACAATGACATGAAGATTCTTATTTATTAGCACCATGTTTCTTGGAAATGAGCACAACCATGTTGGAGTTATAACTAAGAGCAATCTATCTATTGAGGAAAAATCGCAAAACAATTTAAAGACATAAAAAAAGATCAATTTTCAAAGCTTGTGATAAAAGGTAACACCAAAGCCATCAAGGCATAGGACATTCTTTCCGCTTAAGAAGAAATCAACTTTATAACTTATAGATGGAATCGCAAGAAATTCAACATTATTTTGAAAACTTATGAGTTTAGGAATCATATCATAAAAGTATCATTGTCTTTGTAGTTGTTATCAACTAAGAAAAGGTCAATAAAGTAATTTACAATGTGATCCTCAAATTCATTGTATCAATTATCAAACTACTATCAACTTTAAAAGAAAAGATGTGTTTCGTAGACTATTTTAATTTTTTTTTAATTTTATTAAGGAAACTAATGTCATGATACTTTAGTCTTCTCTCTCCATATTTTATTTTGGATATCTAATTATTTTTCCAAATATATTAATGCATTTCCCCCAACATAATAAGGTCCACATTATTGTTGCTTTCATCCAATTCTACTTGAATGTTATCGTGAAAATGGTCAAATACATAATAAGGAAGACTTGTATTGTGTATTAAAAAAGTACAAATTGAGTGTTCTTTGGACCTCAATCCCTCCTAACTAAACAATCAAGTATTGTTTGGAACAACAACCACTTATGACTAAGACATTAAGTCTTTATGCAGCAATAATTGTAAACTTTTACTTGAAAAAACATATTGATACTTATATAACTTATCAAGCTTAGGTCAAAATACTTGATCTCGTAAAAGTCAGGATCGTACAAGAGAGATATACTATGCAAATGTGGTAGATTGTCCTTTTAGGGAAGTTATAAACATAAAATAATGTTGACACACTCTTCGAGAGATTTTCTGGTATTGAGGCTCATTGTAAGATCCTCTTGATGGTCTGAAGAAAGACATTTTATACAAAAACATAATATAAACATATATAATTTAAGAGAGTACTATAAAATGTTAAAGAAATATCTTATTGTTTGTCTTAAGTGTGAGGTTTTCATATAAAGATAAAAATGCAAGATATTGTTGTGGGTTGACGTCAAATGAAACACTTTCATTTATCGAGATTTTGTACTTAAAATTAACTGTTATTCAAAAAAAATTATTTTGTTTGATTTTTTATAAAAGTTTTACAATATTATTTTAATTATATTTTTTTTATTAAAATTAATGACTGTTTAAGAATTATTTTTTTATACAATATATAATAAGATTCGATTCACCATTCAAAATAATGAAGAAAAAAAAAAACTATTCATATCTATGCTATAGAACATAAGATCAAGTTGAAGACATTTATTAAGGCACTACCAAGGATCAAGTTAGCTAAGACTTATGTCTTGCCTCACGGAGGGTGTTAAATTATGATACAAATTTCTAAAAAAAGCTTAAGAAAATAAAAGTCCTAGAAACTACTAGAACTAACCATTCTTAGAATTATGAGAATATCTAGAAATGTAAGCACAAGATGTATTGTGAGTAAAATACCTAGAATAGACAAGTTATAGAAAATTGAACAAATTTGTGGATACTTAAAATTAAGGGATCAAAATTGCGTAAAAGAATTCAGGAACCAAAAATTATTGATGATTAAACATTTAGGGACTAAAATTGTGGATATTGGTAAATTATAAGAAACAAAATTTAAATTAAGCCAAGAAAAATATACAATAAAAAAAAAAGAATAAGCTGATTCAACCTGACTGACATTAACTAACAGCAATGCTACTTCTGCACACTTTATCCTCGTATAAATATCAGCTGATTGTAGAGTCTTGTATGCTGCTACGAGCCTAAAAGTTGTCATGGATTCTGTCTCATCGTATGTGCTTCTCATCTGCTACCAATAGTCATCACAGGAGCATACCCCATCTCTAAAATGATGGTATCGAATAGGGTCTCTAATTACAATATGCCGTTGCTCTAACTTTCCTATGAGTTTTGCAAACTTATGACAATCTCCACAAATCTTTAGGTTCTTCCATATTCTAATAGTTTTCTCCTTTGGAAAGCTCATGATACCAAAAACAATTGCCAGTTTCTCACTGTGGTATCTAAGAGAGTCTTCTCTCTGTTCCCCTTCAAGATCTTGTAGTACAAAATTTGTGTCAGGTACATAACCAGCACCAGTTAGCCTACAAATAAACTGGTTCAACTGTCTATTGATCTCATCTATTTGAGGATGTGATTTATCTCCCAAAATAAAAGCATGTATTTGCTTATTGACTTCAATCCAGCTACATCCAGGTTCTTTCCTTATGCCCCTTATTTTCATAGCCCTCCGAACTTCTGCAACCTCATTCCACCTTTTTGAATTTGCATAAATATTAGATAACAACACATAGGCTCCCGTGTCCTGTGGATCCAACTTTAGAATCTTCTTAGCAGCATGCGTGGCTAAATCCACATTCTGACGTACCCTGCATGCATCAAGCAAAGTCCTCCACGTAACAATATCTGGCTCACAATTCATTTCATGAATTAACTTAACCATGTCATCAAGCTTCCCAGCTCTTCCAAGAAGATCAAGCATGCACCCATAGTGTTCTCTTTCAGGATCTACCCCATACAAGTTCTTCATAGATCGAAAATAGACCCAACCTTCATTTACTAGCCCCGCATGACTACACGCAAACAGAATCCCAATAAATGTAATATGATTTGGTTTTGGACCCTTCACTTTCATGGACTCAAATAAATTGAGTGCTTCCATACTGAAACCATTTTGAGCTAACCCAGCAATCATGGTGCTCCACGAGATTACATCTTTCTTGGTCATCCTATTGAAAATGAACTTTGCATCCTCCAAACTACCACACTTACAATACATATCTAAAAGGGCATTGTTGAGGATAAGATCTTGGTCAAACTTTAGCACAAGAACATGGACCTGCCTCCCTAACTCCAACAACGACAAACTAGTACACGCTCTCAAAATACTAGTAAGCGTTGACTGGTCCGCCCTAAAACCCGCTCTGCCCATGCTCTTGTAAAGATGTAAAGCCTCATCCCCATCACTGTGCTGAGCAAAAGCAGCAATAATGGAGTTCCAAACAATAGAATCTCCAGTGACCATCTCACGAAAAACACTCAAAGCTTCCAACAACTCCCCCAATTTTGAGTAAACATCAATGAGCGCACTGCGAACAAATACATCAGACTCCAAACCCACTTTCATTATCCAAGAATGCAGCTGTTTGAGATCGGACAACCTTTCACACGCTCTCAAAACAGAAGAGAAGGTAAACATGTTAGGCATGACACCATCCCTAAACATAAAAACCAAGAGCCTCAAGGCCCTCTCATTGAGCTTGGCATTAGAGTAAGCAGATATCATAGTCGTCCACGATACAACGTTTCGTTCAGGCATTTTATCGAACAGTACCTGTGCTTCTTCCAAGAGGTTGAATTTGACATACATATTGATGAGAGTGTTGATAAGAAACGTTTTGGGGTGGTACCCGTTTGAGAATATGTGGTGATGAACGCGTTTGCCTTCCCTGACAGCACCGTGAGCCAAGCAACATTTGATGAGCTCAGAATAGGTGATGGCGTCGGCCCAGACTCTGCGTCTTTCCATGGCATCCAACACATGCATGGCTCTGGGAAGGTCTCGTTGGTGACAATGGTTGAGTAGTGATTCCGTCTCTGTGGGCACATAGTTTGAAGACACGAGAGAGGAGTTACCACTGTATGAACAACGATGCAAAGTGGTTGGTCGCAACAATTGTAAGTGCTTTGATACACCTCTCATAGGTTCAGTTCGCTGGTTCTCGCATGGGTTCGAGGAACAAAAAACACGGAAAATTAATGGTTACATAGTTTGAATATTGACAAGTGTTATTATTATTATTATTATATTACTATTAAGAAAAATATGCCTATTCATATTTTTATTATATTAAAATAATATTATTTTAAAAATATATATAATTTTGTAGCAATGATATTAACAAAATTAAAATAATACAGTTTAAATATATATATATATATATAATATTTTTTTTAAATGATATAAAAAGAAATGTAATGATTATTTTAAACAATGAAATTATTTAGTTATTTTAAAGGATAGAAATTTTTTTTAATTTTTTATTTTATTAAATAAATAAATAATAATTTATTTATTAAAAGATAATATTATTTAATTTCAAAATAATTTTAGAGGAAGTTATTAAGTGATGTATTCTTTATATAATATTATAGATAAACGTTTTAAAAAAAATGTTCTAAAACATCATTTCTCTTTTATCTTTATAAAAGAATTTGATCCATTTCTTATAATTATTTCTAAAGTAAAAAATTTACTATTCCAGACGTATGTTAAAAATGTCTTCTTAAGACTTAATAAATATTACACATCATAAACGGAAGTTTTTAACATTTGTCACTATCATATATTTTTCAAAAAATTTACAAAAATGAAATTTACCAATAATGGAGAAAATAAGACATGACAACCATCTCCAAATGTCACGTGTGTAATTTGTAGTGTAGTTAGAATCATCTATTTTAAGTGCATTTTTTATGTAATAATATTTTAGAATAATTCTATGTTATGATGGGTAATCAAAGATTGGAAAAGTGTGTTTACATGTGCATGAGATATGCAGCAAAGAGCGATTACTTCTATGATGTAGTGGAGATTTGATATAGTTACGAGCAACAATACTTATAACTCTATTAAGGATATGAGAAGAAATGGAGTAGGACTAAGCACCACATGACAAATAATTACTAGAATAAGAATATAAAAAGATTCTACTATTGGAGTTATACTTATGTGGTATAGATTTTTAGAATGGTCTATAGCTAAAACTATAGATTGGTTGCAGTATTAACCTACCATGAGTGTTCTTCGTTTATTAGGAGGGTTACAGAAACTGGTTTAGGAGGTGTGGGTTGTCACAAACATTTTGGGTTTGCTTGTTTAGTAAGCTAAAAAATAATGCTAACACTTCTTTTTTGTATACAAGTTGGAGCATCCCTTAAAAGTTGGAACATCCCTTAAATGTTCAATTTCTTTCTATTTACTATTATTTGTTGATAAAAAAAATCAAATATCTAACACTCAAATTCTTTGACAAAACACTTTCCTACTTTCTAGACGTCAAGAGTCACCAAAGAAGACAACATTTGTACTTCGACTTGACCAAGAGAATCCTTAAGATCTACATCACACATTCATTTCGAGATTTCAAAATTTGAAATTTCATCTTTTGAACCAAGTTTCACTATTTATATGTCTTTTCTAGTATGTTCACATATTATTCTATTTTATTTACAAAAGACTAGACAAGAGTACATGTGACTCGAGCGAATCAACTAAGAGCACAAAAACGAGTTAATCGACAATCTTTAGTGTGTAGTATTTGAAAAGTGTTATGAAGTTATAAATAAGCAAAACATTACTTTTTTTTTTAATATTTTTTTTAATTTTTCATATAAAATATTACTATTTGAGTTTTTATTAATGGAGTTTTGTGTTTGATATATAATATTACTATTGAAAGACTCAAAACCTTTTTCATTTTACACTCGAACAACATCTAATGGGATAGCAGTTTGGGGGAAGGGAGACATAGCACCCTCATTCTCAATTTCATTTGTCTCGAAAGAGTGATCATACACGACAAAACCAAATACATGCCAAAAAGCATTGTCAAATATCAACTATATAGAAAAGTGATTAAATGGGTTAGTATTAGTGGGGATTCACAAAGTCATTCAAATAAAATATACAAGAGATTTCAAATGAACTAAATCATGGGTTTTTGACCATTGATTATTTTGTTTAGTTTTTATCAAAATAGGGTCCGTTTAAAAAAAATTACAAATTTAGGCAAGTCGTGCCAATTTGGCACGACTTCATATGCACAAATCGTTTCAATTTGACACGACTTTGTCATGTCATACTAAAGTCGTGTCAACTTGGCACGACTTCTGGCCTGTCATACTGAAGTCGTGCCAACTTGACACAACTTCTGCCACGTCATAATTTTTTATTTTTTATTTTAATTTTATTGTTTATATATTGGATAGTAAGTTATGTAATGTTAAAAATTAATTTGATACATAATTTTCTAAGAGTGTTAGTTTTAAAGAAAAAAAAATTGGATATATAATTATTTTTAAATTATTTAATTATTTCAAAATAATTAAAAATTATTTATATTATTTGACTTATTTAAAATTTATATAATTATTTTTAAATTATTTAATTATTTCAA
>Ga0123342_1005588_pt1 | contig 18092 bp, 15 predicted proteins | sample Turbeawhitnodule_FD_89960 | JGI IMG/M metagenome (GOLD analysis project Ga0123342, IMG submission 89960) | Root nodule microbial communities of legume samples collected from Mexico - Turtle bean Mexico white nodule | ecosystem: Host-associated > Plants > Roots > Nodule | place: Mexico: Nepantla...
CATTTGAAAAACAGTTTTCAACCTTTTCTAAAAACACCTAAGTATAAAACAATCGGTTGTTTCGACAAAACAATCGGTTGTTTTTCACTTAGTTTGAAAAACACTTTTCTTTTAAAAAGTTTGAGAATGCCTATGCTTTGGATTCAATCAAGAGTGGATTACATAACCAATCTACCCCAGATCCTATCTAAGACAACTCAGCAACAGCAAGCACAACCTAGCCTTCAACATCCTTCAAAGGGTTTGGATTCTTCAATGCTTGAACACTACTTGGTTCAACATTTACATCACTCCATGTATAGAAAATATATAGAAGTGTATGAAGACTTTCTCTATCTAAATTACAAACTAATTATGTAGTGATATAATCATGAGATTCTATTATTATCAAATTAATTGCTTACAATTTTTATTTAAATATATATTTAATTTTTAAATATATAAATATATATTTAATTTTTATTAATTATTATTTAGAAAAAAAATTAACATTAATATATAATTAAAATGAACTTGTAAATTTTCAAATTTATTAATGATCGAACACAAACCATGATAGGGTACCTTATTATACATAATTAATTTGATAATGATAGAATATAATGATTAGTAGATCTTAGTGATCACTATATAATTAGATTGTAATTTGAACCGAAAAACTTACATATACTTCTATATATTTTGTTGTACATTGAGTGATCACACAAAAGAATAAGAAATTTCTATTTTTCTTACCATCTTCTTATATACAATTTCCTATTTTTCTGCAATACTGCTAAATCAAGTATTATTGAATGAAATTGCCACAAAGGATATTGAGGATACTTTCCACAACACATATTTGACAAAGAAATGGGGATTACCGAAAGACACGTGGGAAAAAATAAACAGTATAAAAAAGTTTACATAAGTGAAGTGAAAGATGGATTATTTTGGTGGGATACTTGGCCATATAGAGATATTTTTGTTAACGGTTTTCAAGGTCGAAGAACCATATTTTCATTAGTACAACCCAGATTGAATTATGGCGCCCAAAAGTTACCAGAAAACATCTCAGAAGAGTTTCGAAACTTTTATATTATCGCTATGAGATACGCGCCATAGGAGGCATTTCAGCGGCCTTAAGTCTTGGAAAGAGTTATGAAAGATTTTCACATCAAAAAGAAAAATGTTTTCCTGGTGTGATACCATGTCACTGTATTCGTTCATGAAGCGACACGGGCATCACCGAAAAGCTTAGATTACATTTCTTTTTGTATTATATTAATTTTTATAATTACCTCCATTACTAACTATAAATTATTAATTATATTGTGTAGTAAAATGAACACCAATTAGATTCAAAATCATCAAATTAAGAATCTAAGATAAAATATGATTTTGTTGATCGAAGTTTTTTAAAGTTTATATTTAGTCACTTTTAAAACCATTGTTTGTAGTTGAGTATCTTTAAAATGTATTATATTTGGTGTTTCAAAGCGGAAATCATAATGTATGATTTTTTTCAAAGATGCTATACAGGGAAATAAAAAACAAAAAGTTGCTAAATAGTGTTATATGAGGAAAAATGTCTTCTTATTCTCTTGAGTGTATTTACATCACTCCATGTATAGAAAATATATAGAAGTGTATGGAGACTTTCTCTATATAAATTACAAACTAATTATGTAGTGATATAATCATGAGATTCTATCATTATCAAATTAATTGCGTATAATAATTGCGTGTGTGGGAAAGGGTGGGTTATACTCACACAAACTTAAAAAAAAAAAATGGTTGCGTAGGTGGAACGGTCACAACTAAAAATAATAAAAATTGAATATTTGAAGGTTTAGCCCACACTATACATTTTAAAATTAAATTTAAATAAATAATAAAAATGTGAAGGTTAAGTCCACGCAAATAATTAAAATTTTATTTATTTAAAAATCACTCTTAGTGGTTAGAGTATAACCCACGTTAGAGTATAACCCACTTTTCAAACTTTTCAGAAGGCTCCTTAGCACTTTCCAGTGAGCATTTTTTAGCAATGTTGGTGCTGAGCATTTTCGAGCGGTACTGAGCATTTTAGCAGTGCTACTAGAGTACTAGTGTCGTCAGCAGTGCAATTGGAGTAGTCGTGCCACCGTGAGAACACAATCGTGAGTTTCCTTTCGTTTTCAATCTTTCGGAGCCATCACGAATGTGCCCTAACACCGTGTTCTTGATTAATAACTTTGGTAGTTCTTGATTTGCCTTATCAGGTTTAGGTTAGTTATTGTATGGGGCAGGGAAGTAGCAAAATTAGGGATTGTTATATGAGGAAAAATGTTTTCTTATTTTCTTGGTTGTATTTACATCACTCCATGTATAGAAAATATATAGAAGTGTATTGAGACTTTCTCTAACTAAATTACAAACTAATTATATAGTGATATAATTATGAGATTCTATCATTATCAAATTAATTGCGTATAATTTTTATTTAAATAAATATATATTTAATTTTTTATTAATTATTATTTAGAAAAAATTAATGTTAATATATAATTAAAATGAACTAGTAAATTTTCAAATTTATTAATGATCAAACACAAACCACGATAGGTTGTACGCAATTATTGTAGCTTATTGTACTATAAGAAAAAACAGATTTAGGTTGTGGACTTTAAAAAATGTCAATTAAGCCCTCACTAGTAAAAAATTCAAATAAAATGTAGGAAAGCGTGGGTTATACTTACACAAACTTAAAAAAAAAAATGGTTGCATAGGTGGAACGATTACTACTAAAAATAATACAAATTTAACATTTGAAGGTTTAGTCCACACTATACATTTTAAAATTAAATTTAAATAAATAATAAAAATGTGAAGGTTAAGCGCACGCAAATAATTAATTTTTATTTATTTGAAAATCATCTTAGTGGTTAGAGTATAACCCACTTTTCAAACTTTTTAGAAGGCTCCTTAGCACTTTCTAGTGAATATTTTTTTAGCAATGTTGGTGCTGAGCATTTTCCAGTGAGCATTTTAGCAATGCCACCAGAGTAGTAGTGTCGTCAGCAGTGCGATCGGAATAGTCGTGCCACCGTGAGAACACAATCGTGAGTTTCCTTTCGTTTTTAATTTTTCGGAGCCATCACGATTGTGCCCTAACATCATGTTCTTGATTAATAGCTTTGGTAGTTCTTGATTGCTGCCTTATTAGGTTTAGGTTAGTTATTATATAGAGGCAGAGAAGTAGCAAAATTTGGAATTGTTATATGAGGAAAAATGCCTTCTTATTTTCTTGGTTGTATTTACATCACTCCATGTATAGAAAATATATAGAAGTGTATGAAGACTTTCTCTAACTAAATTACAAACTAATTATATAGTGATATAATCATGAGATTCTATCATTATCAAGTTAATTGCGTACAATTTTTATTTAAATAAATATATATTTAATTTTTTTATTAATTATTATTTAGAAAAAATTAACATTAATATATAATTAAAATGAACTAGTAAATTTTCAAATTTATTTATGATCGAACACAAACCACAATAGGTTGTACACAATTATTGTAGCTTATTGTACTACACGAAAAAACAGATTTAGCTGGAAAAAAAAATTGACTGTATCTTGTGGACACTAAAAAAATGTTAGGACACAACACAAGGGAAATAAGGAGAGAGTTTGGAAAGTGTTTCATAGGAGAAATAAAGGGTAGGTGGCAGTTAGTGGTTAGGAAGGATGATCTTTAAATAAAATCCAACCGATTTGGGGGAAGGGGATGTTTTTGTGAATTCAGTTTGTTACAGGATCATTTCTGTGGAGAAGGAAAGCTTGTTTCCTTGGTTGATATCTAAATACAATGTACAATTCCAATAATACAGAGGTCATTCAGTTTTTGTCTTTGTGTCTCCGTGGTGTATCTGTGTGTGAGTTCAGGGTACGTAACAAATTGGTCTGACCTGCTGGATTCAAAAGGAAAACGGAGAACAAGGAGTAAGGGATGGAATAGAGAACATGGGCGTTAGAAAAATTAACCAACGAACAGGGGAATATGATGGTGGAGATGAAGACAGAGATTCACGGGTTGAAGGAGAGTATTCTTGACATAAAAGAATTGCTGAGGGACATCAAGAAGGGAGACAGAGCGTTCGACGGAGGGGAAAGCTTGGTGAATGGAGGAGAAAGAAGGAGCGAACGATCATGGCAGAGGTCAAAATCTGATATGGAAGAGGAAGGAGAACTGAGATCATGGACACGGAGGGTGGAGTTACCCAGTTTTGAAGGAACAGTTCCGTCGGGATGGGTAGCAAGAGCTGAAAATTTTTTCGAAGTGCAGAATGTATCGGGCCTGGAAAGGCTGCATCTGCCTTTCATCAGCATGGAGGGCAGTGCCAACTCTTGGTTTACATTCTGCAGAAAGAAGGAGAGAGTTTGGAGTAGTTGTGCCACCGTGAGAACACAATCGTGAGTTTCTTTTCATTTTCAATCTTTGCGAGCCATCTCGATTGTGCCCTAACATTGTGTTCTTGATTAATAGTTTTGGTAGTTCTTGATTGCTGCCTTATCAAGTTTAGGTCAGTTGTTGTATGGGATAGGGAAACAGCAAAATTAGGGATTGCTATATGAGGAAAAATGTCTTTTTATTCTCTTGGTTGTATTTACATCACTACATGTATAGAGAAAATATATAGAAGTGTATGGAAACTTTCTCTAACTAAATTACAAACTAATTATGTAGTGATATAATCATGAGATTCTGTCATTATTAAATTTATTGTATACCATTTTTATTTAAGTATATATTTAATTTTTAAATATATAAATATATATTTAATTTTTGTGAATTATTATTTAGAAAAAAATTAACATTAATATATAATTAAAATGAACTAGTAAATTTTCAAATTTATTAATGATCGAACACAAACCACGATAGGTTGTACGCAATTATTGTACTGTATGCAATTAATTTGATAATGATAGAATCCCATGATTAGTGGATCTTAGTGGATCACTATATAATTAGATTGTAATTTGAAGAAAAAAAGTTCCATACACTTTATATATTTCTTGTACATGGAGTGGCCACACAAAAGATTAAGAAATCTCCATTTTTCTTACCATCTTCTTATATACAATTTCCTTATCATTTCTCTACAATATTGCTAAATCAAGTATTATTGAATGAAATTGCCACAAAAGATATCGAGGATACTTTCCACAACACATATATGACAAAGAAATGGAGATTACTAAAGACACGTGGGAAAAAATAAACAGTATTAAGAAAGTTTACTTAAGTGGAGTGAAAGTTCTATTATTTTGGTGGGATACCAGGTCATATACAGATATTTTTGTTAATGATTCAAGGCCGACCACAAGGTGACACTCCAAATTCAATTTATTACAATTTAGACAATTTTTGTTTACACTGGAGGAACCCTCTTAGTTTTAAGAGGACGAAGAGCCATATTTTCATTAGTACAACTGAGAATGAATTATGGCGCCCAAAAGTTACCAGAAAACATCTTAAAAGAAATGTTGGATTTGAGTATCTTTAAAATGTATTATGTTTGGTATTTCAAAGGGGAAATCATAATGTATGGATTTTTTTCAAAGGTGTTAGTTAGGGAAATAAAAACAAAAGGTTGGTAGATGAGATAAAAATGGGAATGTCTATGGACTTAGTGTATTGAGCAAAATGTTTAATAATTGCAAAAGTGTTGATGAGGACCTAGGAGAGAGTAAACCTATGGACTAGGCCCAACCTCTAAGGAGGAAGACTAGGAGCATGCATCAAGACATAGGGTCAGGCAAAGATTCTCCAACCACTACCTCAACACCTAGTTTTCCCCAGAGTATCACAAGGAGCATAGCACAAGCTTTGGGTGTTGAGCATTAGTGGGTTTCATTATTTTTAGTTTCAGTAGGATAGGTGTCATTTTGCATAAAAGGAGGTGAGTTATCAATTTGGGCGTATGAGAAGTCCTTTAGGGTATGAAGCTTAACCTACATTCTAGAATGTAGATGACAATGCAACATTGACCTAGGTCGCACCTCTTTTCCTCTCCCCATCCTACCCTATCACTTCTTGTTCTCCAAGGTTCCTTCACTAATAAATAGGAGGTCTTCCTCATTGTATTTTCAAGTTGAATTTGAATGAAGTAAAGAAACTCAACACAAATTGTGTGAGCTCTTAGTGAGGCTTATGTCCTCTTAAGTTTGAGGTCTTATCTTGAGTGATTTGGGATGCTCTCAAGTGGCGACCAACACACATTCATCTTGGAGCACATGACACTGAAATTTCTCACCCACATCCATAAGTTTTCTCTCTCCATTTTCCTTCCATTTCTCCATTCCATTTATGTTCTTATCTCTTTTTCTCTTAATTGTTTTTCTCGGTTTTGGCCTCATGAATATGAGTATGGTGCATCATTTAGGAGGCTATGTCCACCATTGATGTTTACCTTGCCCCCCTTTCAATTCCGCAATTGCATTTCATTCTCACCATATCCTGTTTTTCATTTTTGCATCTGTGAAGTGAACCTTCACACTTAACCCTTGATGTGTCCGGTGGGAATCTTCATTAGGTCCTCACCTCTAATTGTTAAAATCTCAACCTTAAGTAAAAGTGTCACATCAAGTGCTCACTATGCTACAAGCTAATCTCTAATAGTCCATCAAATAGAAGAAATGTGTGAGACTATTCAAAAGCAAAATGTTGAATTTATGGAAAAAGATGTCAAGGAGCAAACAATAGAAGAAAAGATGGAGTAATTAATGAAAAACCTAAAGAGCAAAATGAACGCATGCGAAAATAAGATGACTAAATGAAACTCATCTTACAACACATTCAAATGAATAATCACATGCCAGACCCTTCAAATCCTACTACAAGTGGACATCATAAAAGAGATCACATTACAGATGATAGTGCAAAAGAAGATTAACTGTATGTTGAATTGTATAATATATTTGACTCTTTTGACTTGTTTACCATAATTTTCTTTATGTAATATGATTTACTTTTAATCTGTATACAACTATTTCCTAAATTATGTATTGAAGTTCATTTTTGTTTAGCTTGATTGAATTTTGAGTACTTATAAGCAAGTTTGAAAATTATTTATATACAGGTTAAAATACCATTTAAAATAGGTATTAATAATACATATACAAATAACCACCAAAATAATTAGATGGCTAAATCTACAAAGTCATTCATTACCGACTAAAAGTGACTTTTGTCACTATTAATGACCAACCCAACATTCAGTGACCGAAATAGGACCATTCGTTGTAGTTAAAAAAAAAATATATAGCCACCAAAATAAATTTGGTCGTATAGGTCTCAAATTTAGCCATCGCAATTTATTTTATTTTAATTAATTATTTCAACCTATTAGCGATAAAAAAAACGGTGATTGTTATCTCCTTTTAATTTAGCCATCGATTTTTTCATCAAAAGTTGGTCACTAATTTGGTCTCCTACAATTTTGGTATCCAAACTTTCTGGGACAGAATAACGATCAAAATTTTGGTTTCTAAATTGTGACCGATTTATTAGTCGGTCCCTAAGTGTTTTTGCAACTAGGATATTCATTACCATCTTTATTTGGTAGTTATTTTGGTCGCAAATGTGCTTAACAACCGATTTTAGTGTTTTTAAAGATCGATTTTTGTGGTTGCTAAAAATTATTTTTTTAGTGTATAAAGTGTTGTGTTTAACTCTTCTCTCGTATATTTTCAATTGATATATTTTTTATTTCATATGTTATTTTCTTGAAATATTAAATAACCCTTATTGCATCTAAAATGTTTGTAAAACGTGTTTTACAATCTTAGTCAATTTGATTAAATGAACATTGCTCATTGCGAAAAAATCTCATAGTTTAATTCACATTCTCTTGAACTTATTCTATATTTCTAACCTTTCGTCTTCCACCATAAGAATATTAATAATTAGATGTCAAATGTCAATTATATGACCAATGCAAATAGAGTTGATTAAGTTAACTTCGAAAATATAAAATAAAAAAATTAATAGATTTGAATATATTAAAGTTAGTTTCAGTTAGAATGATGTTAATTGTATTCAATTTTAACATTTATTTTTATTTAAGTTAGCATTAGCTAATAGAATACTAGTTTACTTTTTTTTACCATTTATTTAAGTCAGCATAGATTAGATTAATACTAATCTTATTTATTTTTGTACTTGTTAGCTTTATATTGGACTACGTAAATCTCATTTAATTTAAATATTTATTTTATTTTATTTAATATCAACAAAGTTGATGTTAATAGAATTTATTTTTAATATTTATTTTATAAAAGTTTTCACGTTAGTCATCATTATGCAATTTGACATCTTAGCTAGACTGTCAAATAACAACAATCATTTATCATCACATGAAAAAAAATTATTAAAAAAAATACAAAAAAAATATGAGGGAACTAGACCAAAACTCATATGTTAAAAAAACCGATACATAGGTAGACTATACCTATTCATAAAGAATTCTAAGAACAGTCTAGATGAAACCTATTATACCAATAAAATGATTCTTTATGAAACTTATTATTTTTAATATTTATTAAAGTTAGTGTTACTGTAATTGGTGTTAATATTATTTTTTAATATATTAATTTAAGTTAGTGGTAGCTTAACCAACTCTAATTTAATTTTAATATTTATTTAAGTTAGTATTGATCTAGTTCACACTAATATAATTTTTTTTAATATTTATATAAATTATTGTTGACTTAGCTTATGCTAGTCTTAGAATCTGTGTCTTTGTGACATAAAATAGAGATTGTAGATAAATTTTAATCCAAAGACTCAAATTTAAATATGACCAAAGTGTTGTAATTAGTATCAACCTAATTTGTATGAGAGCTCAAGATTATCTTTTCTCACTTTTTTATATAAATATTCTTTGTTCCTACAAAGCTAGAAGCTTGTACAACACTTCTTTCTGTAGCAACCTTCTCGTTTTTCCGGTCTCTCGATTAAGCTTCTTTCGACTGGATCTCCTTTGATTTGGACACGATAGGGGGAGTACTTGCGAATACAATTCGACGATCAAGTCAGTCCGAGAGCTAGGTACCAGAAGAGTAGGGAGTGAAAAGTTACCTAGGATGTTGTGCCCCCTTATGCTATTTATACTGCTCTAGATGGGCTCTGGCTATTATGGGCCTGCTTTAGGGTCCAAGCGAAGGCCCAATTGTACCTTAACCGTGTTTATCACCTAAGTTGGTTTATTTATGTCTAATTACGTGTTTAGCTGTTCATCTTGTCGTCTAGTTGGCTTTTCGACGACCCGGTAGTACATATGCCCCCCAGGCTCGAGTGGAATTGGTTTAAACGTAACGTAGAGTCGAATTACCGTAAGTCTTCGTAGGTCGAGTATGTTCGTGAGCGCTCAGTCGCTGGATGTCGAGTATGGTGACTTGTACTCGAGGTGCGTGTATATGTCATGGTGAAAGGTGAATACTAGATGCGATCTGATCCGTTTGTTGGATGTTGATCCAACGATTGATATGCATTCTGACGGTTCACATTTCCATCTTCTTTGCCTATAAATGGAGTGGTGGTGGGCTCCGATTTCCTCGCGTGAACCATGAATTAGCTCTGAGAGTCTGATAGTCGAGTCATATATCCCTGCATTCCTTATACACCGGTTGAAGAGTTTTCTGGAGGTAACGATGTGTTCTCTTTTGGCTACCACCTTATTTTCATCTGTGTCTGGAGGTCCGAATAGGGAAAGGCCATTGGTTGATGATGTCCCTACTAGAGACACCGAGAGTGTCGAAGGTTCTTCTCAGGTTGTCGATCCTCTAAGTCGGGAGAGTGCGGAACCTGCATTGTCTCTATTGCTAAGTGGGTATGCGGAGGAGGAAACCCGAGAGACCGAGTATATATGGGAACATAATAGTGTTCGTGAGGTTTTCTCTGACTTTACCAAGGTTTCCTTACTCCAGGACTTTGTAGATAGTGTAGATATCATGTTAGAGGGTGTGCCTAGTGGTGTTTTCGCCCTTCGTAGGTGTCGGGAGTTTGAGACTGTCTATTTGGGTAGAGGGGAAGGGCGTAAGGGTTTTTTTTACTTCTACTCTTGTTTATTTTCAGATATCCATGTTCGCTTTCCTCTTGGTGTCTTTACCATGGAGGTGTTGCTTGTCTTAAATGTAGTGCCTACACAACTTCATCCGAATAGCTGGGCCACAATCCAGGCTTTTCGGTTGCTGTGTGAGGTGTTGAGTCTTAGGGCAACCGCCAGGTCTTTTTTGCACTTTTTTGGTACTAGATTGGGTGACCGTATAGGTTGGTTGTCCCTTGTCGGTCAATCAAAAAATAGCCTATTCGCTCCTTATACGAACTCTTATAAGAACTTTAAGACATAATTCTTTAAAGTTGTCGTTGAGGAGGGAGGACGATCGTTTTTCTTTGACGGCGAGATGCCCAAGTTTCCTTTTTTATTGGACGAAGGATCTGGCGCGCTTCAATGTGTGGTCGAGGTCCCTGATGACCGATGACGACTTGGAAGTGTTATCGGTGTTGGATCAACTTCCTCGCAAGACTCCAACCCAGTCCCTCGTCCATGCCTACTTGTCTACTGATAGATGTGTCGATGTTGATGGTATGTAATTTTACTCGTCTTCTCGTTTGTTTTACTATGATTAATTTGCTTTCATCTTGTTCAGGTATAATGGCAAGTCTAGTGCCGCCAGGTGGGAAGAAGGACTATTTTCGAGAGCTTCGCTTGAAAAGACAAGCTCAAATGGCCACGAGGGGAGACGCCGAGAGGATCGGCTACGTCGAATGCCGAGGCGGCTATTCCCATTACCATGGTGTCAGCCGCAGAGAGTATTCGTCCTGCTAATCCAAAGAAAAGAAAGAAGGACCATGGCAGGTCTTCTCGGCGTCATGGGGAGCGCTCTTTGTCAAGAAGATCTCCAAAGAGAGGTCGATTACCCGGGGGGCCGGGTTCAAGTGGACCCGACTTTCTTGGGCATAAGATGAATGTTGCCGAGAAGGTGAATATCATGTTGAACCCCTATCAACAAGATGCGTACCTCTCGGTGCGCCCTTCACAAGTGCACGATGCCTTCATGGAGTTATGTTCCAGGACCCTAGTTCTCAGCAAGCGAATGGCATCTGACTTGATGAAGAGGGACAAGAACGCTGTCGAGGTGGAGGGACTCCGAGTTAAGTTGGACAAGTCAGCCGCCAACTTGCAAACAAAACTGGCCAAGAACACCACGCTCTTGGCTCGGAATGAAGTCCTGGAGGTTGAGATGAAGAAATGGAAGGATAAGTTCGAGATGGCTGATAGGATGGGGAGGGAGGTTGTCGAGAGGGCAAATGAGGAGATCAAAGGTCTGAAGGAAAATCTTTCGGATATGGCCCTTACCAACCATCGATCTGAAGAGAAGGTAGAAAAACTAGTGAAGTAGCTGGAAGTTGCCGAGGATAGTGTGATGGAAGAACATGAGGCCGACTTCCAAAAGGCTCTCTGTCAAACGACCTTCTTCTACAATATTCCTTTGGACAAGGGGAAATTTGATGTTGACAAGGACTTCCATGAGGGTCAACTGATGCCGCTAGACCAGATTTCGAGTTCCACTCAAGCTGCGGTCTCGGCTCCCCCGAAGGCTTATGATGTCGAGAACATCGAATCTGATAGTTAGGTGAACTCTTTATGTATGAGTCATGTGATTGATTTGGTTTTGTAACCATGACCCCTTTTTTGTGTAGACAATACGGCTTGCCTGTTCTTTTGGATATATTGAAATGACAAGTTATTTTAATTTTAGTACTACTTTTGGTTTTTTTTCTCTCTCGATCTCTCGGTGGCATATGCATGTTTAGTTTATTTATGATTACTCTCGGCAGTGTTCGAGCCGAGAGGTTTTCTATGATACTCTCGACAAGGGTTCGCTTTAGTGAATTTTTCCTTGGTCGAGAGATTTTTTATCGTACTATCAGCAGGGATTCACCTTGGTGAATTCTTCCCTGGATGAGAGGTTTATGTCGCGCTCTCGATAGGGATTCACTAGTGAATTCTTCCTTGGCCGAGAGGTTTTTTATCGTACTCTCGGTAGGGATTCACCTTGGTGAATTCTTCTTTGGCCAAGAGGCTTTTTAACGCACTCTCGGCAGGGATTCACTTTGGTGAATTCTTCCTCGGTCGAGAGGCTCTTTAGCGTACTCTCGGCAGGGATTCACTTTGGTGAGTTCTTCCTTGGTCGAGAGGTGTATGTCGAGCTCTCGGTAGGGATTCATTTTGGTGAGTTCTTCCTTGGTCGAAAGGCCTTTAATGCACTCTCGGCAGGGATTCACTTTGGTGAATTCTTCCTTGGGCGAGAGGTTTATGATACTTGCGGTAGTGGTTTACTCACAGGTATAGCTGATAAGTTTGATTCCATTAAAAGTGGTGCCTCGTTAAAACCTTCTTCAATCAAAAACCCTTGGGAAAGAAGAAACCCTTGGAAAAAAATATTGAAGGTAGGAAAGAGTACACCTATGATACATATAAGCTAAAATACATTTTTAAATGGCTGGCATTCCACGTCCGGGGAACCTCTCGGCTATTCAGCTGTTCTAAGTGATACGCGTTGTTCTGGAGGTTTTCTTTAATTTTAAAGGGACCCTCCCAGTTTGCGTTGAAATTTCCTTCTGCTGGGATCTTATGAGCTTCTCCCTTCATCCTCCAAACCAGATCTCCCTCTTGGAACGCTCTGGGTTTAGTCTTTGAATTGTATCTTCTTGCGACTATCCGTTTGCAAGCTTCTTCTCTTATCTTGGCTTTGTCACGCGATTCCTGGAGTAAGTCCAAATCTGTTATTAGACATTCTTCGTTTATCTTCAGGTCATGGAGTTCTCTTCAGATTGTCGGCTCTCCAACTTTTACTGGCAGCATGGCATTTGTGTCGTAAGTGAGGCTGTATGTGGTTTCCCCATTTGCCGAATGGGGGGGGTACACCGATAGGCCCAGAGGACTTCCCAGGGCTCTTCTACCCACTTACCTTTTGCATTGCCGAGCCTTTTCTTTAATTCATTCAAGATGACTTTGTTGGCTGATTCGGCTTGGTCATTGGTTTGTGGGTGTTCCACAGAGCTTGTCTTATGCCGAATGCCTAAACTTTCATAGAATTCGGCCAACTTCCGATCCGTGAACTGTCTTCCGTTATCTGTGATGATGGTATGTGGGATTCCAAACCTGCAGACGATGTCTTTCCATACAAAACTCTGGACCTGTCGAGTCGTGATGCTTGCGAGGGGTTCTGCTTCTATCCACTTTGTAAAATTATCGACTGCTACCAACAAGAACTTTCTTTGTCCGGTTGCTGGCGGGAAGGGGCCCACTATATCCATTCCCCATGGAGCAAACAATCAAGGAAAGTTAGTGCTTTGGAGATTGTGGGGGTGAAGGTGGATTAGTGGACCGTGCTCTTGGCAACTTACACATTTCTTCACAAAATCAGCGCAATCAGTTCTTAGTGTCGGCCAGTAGTATCCGGGCCTCAGGACTCTAGTTGCCATTGTTCGTGCTCCAGAATGTAAGCCACATGCTCCTTGGTGCAATAATTGCAAAACGTATTCTTTTTCTGCTTTTAAAACACATTTGAGCAGTGGGGTAGAGAAACCCCTTTTCATATAAATCTTCTCCTATTATGACAAAACGAGAAGCTTTCTTTGCGAGAGACAGGTCATGGTTTTCTCTCCCTTATTCCTGGTCTTTGACTACCTTTTTCATGTCAGACACCCAATCTTCCCCTCCTTGCTCCATTATCATACATTCTCCGACAAGGACTAATGGAGCCGATAAAGTTTGTTGGATAATGGTTGCATGTCGGCCTTTCATCTTCGTGATGCCCAGTTTGGACAGAGTATCGACTCTATGGTTGTCTTGTCGCTTAACATGGCTTACGACGACATTTTGAAACTAGCCAATGATGTTGACAACTTTGTGATAGTACTTCAGGAGTAGGGGGTCTTTAATTTGGTAATTTCCATTGATATGTTCGACCATGAGTTGTGAATCTGTCTAACATTCTACCTTTCGGGCTCCCACGTCCTTAGCCAATACTAATCCGAAAATGAGTGCTTCGTATTTCGCTTGGTTGTTGGATGTTTGGAACCCGAAACGTATCGACTACTCAATTTGTATGTTTTCAGGTCCTTCCAAAACGATTTTGGTTCCTCCTCCTTTCTTACTTGAAGAGCCATCGACATGCAGTGTCCATGTGGTTTCAGGCTCTCGGCATTGTTGCAACTCTGATGTGAAATCTGCCAAGCATTGGGACTTGATAGGAACTTGTGGTTCATACTTGACTGACCAACCAATCATCCTTCCGACCAACTCGGGTTTCTACAATATCTTATTGATTGGGAAGTCAGTTCGCACTATGATCTCGTGGCTTTGAAAGTATTGTCGGAGTCTTCTGGAAGCGTGAACGAGAGCCAGAGCTACCTTTTCAATCACTTGATACCTGGTTTCGACATCTTGTAGAACTCGACTTACAAAGTAGATTGGTTTCTGCTCTATTTTGCCTTGTACAATGGCGGCGCTTACGGCCATGTAGAGCAACAAAGGCATCCCCTGGGTGGGTTTGCTTAGAAAGGGTGGTTGCGCTAGTGTTCGCTTTACTGCTTGGAACACCTCCTCACAGTTTTCGATCCATATGAACCTCTCTACTTTCTTCATGAGCTTGAAAATTTATCTGATCTTATCCGCTAATCTGGCCATGAACCTAGACAAGGATGTCAACCTCCCTACCAATCGTTGGACCTCTTTCAGGTTGTCCGAACTTCTCATAGTTTCCAGGGCTCGACATTTGTCAGGGTTGGCCTCGATTCCCCGGCTTGTCAACATAAAGCCTAGGAACTTGCCCCCTTCCACTCCGAACACGCATTTCTCCGGATTAAGACACATGTCATACTTCCTGATCTGTTGGAAGACCTCGGCTAGGTCATTCGCTTGTTGCTCGACGCTATCGGATTTTACGATTATGTCATCAACATATACCTTCATAGTTTTCCCAATCTGCTCTCGGAACATTCAATCCATCAACCTTTGATTGGTTGCTCCGGCATTCTTTAGGTCGAACGACATAACTTTGTAACAGAAGTTGGCCCTGTCGGTAACGAAAGTTGTCTTTTCCTGGTCCGCCGGATTCATGTGTATTTGGTTGTAGCCGGAGTATGCATCAAGAAAGCTCAACACCTTATGGTCGGCTGCTCCATCCACCAGTCGTTCAATACTCGATAGTGGGTATGCGTCCTTTGGGCAGGCTCTATTAAGATGAGTATAATCAGTGCACATCCACCACTTTTCGTTATTCTTCTGCACCAAGACTATATTCGCCAACCATGTAGTGTAATGTACTTCTCGGATGAAACCAGCATCTAGAAGTTTTCGGGTCTCCTCCTCGGCTATCCGTCCTTTCTCGCCAACCAATTTTCTCTTCTTCTAGGCTATTGGCATGACTTCTTTACAGATCGATAACTTGTGAGAAATTATTCGAGGGTCTATACTCGGCATGTCGGTCGCTAACCATGCAAATAAGTCTGTGTTGTTGAATAGAACAGCTGTGATGATGCTCTTTTCCTCCGCTCCCAAGGTTGATCCCAATCGCGTATTCTGTCCTTCCCGACCCACTCAACATAGCACCACCTCTTCCTTTGGCTCCACCTGAGGTTCGTCATTTGGTCTGGGATCCAAGTCATCACCTAGGGTTATATGATGAACCTCGGCCCTCCGGGTAGGTGTTGGTGGCGGAAGGATCTTTAAACTTGCAGTGTAACATTCTCTTACGGTCTTTTGATCAGCATGAAGGGTGACCACCTCTCGGCCCCGACTTGGGTTGTCGGCTAGGAATTTCATGGCCATGTGAGGTGTCGATACCATAGCCCCTAATTTGTTGAGGGAGGATCGTCCGATCAGGATATTATGAGACGTTTCGGCATCGACCAGCAGGTATTTGATCTTGATTGTCCGACAGTCTCGGTTTCCTTCTCCGAATTTAGTGTCTAAGTCAATGTATCCTCTCGTGTTGACTCTCTGTCCCGCAAAGCCAAAAATTTGCTCATCGTATTGGACGATGTCGTCATTTGATATGCCCATTTTCCTGAAGGTTTTCCAATACAATATGTCCACAGAACTCCCTTGGTCTATCAGAGTTTTCATGATTACAAAGTTGGCTACTTCAATGGTGATCACCATCGGGTCGTCGTGTCTTGGGTTTATGTTTCTGAAGTCTGCGTTTATGAAAAGCATAGGCGGCAGGTCCCTCCTATTGCTCCTACTGATGGAGTATACAGAGCTAACTACTTGGAGGTGCCTTTTTCGGAGGAAGATGTCATTCCTCCCCCTACGAAACCTCCAACAATCGTATTCATTACTCCTCACACAGGCATGGTTCGTTGGCGGTACCTTCCTTCTCGGCCTTGTCGCTCATTCTTCGAGGTGTTCCTCCGTATTTCTTGCTTCTTTCTGACATCTGCTCCAATTTTTTCGTCTTCCCGGCTTGTTTGGACGAAATGTCGCAGATGGCCTGCTTGTATGAGTTCTTCAATCTTGTCTTTCAGGGCCCAACAATCTTCCGTCGTGTGCCCAAAGTTGTGGTGGTACCGACAATGCTTGGTCTAATCCGCACTCTACGGGGTGGGAGTTCTGCTCAGTGCTCTAAGAAGATCGGCATTGAGGGCTTCTTCCATGACTCTCAACCTTTTGGCCATTAGGGGGGTGTAACGGGTAAAACGCGGCCCTTTGAGAAATTCTCTAGGCTTCCCGAATTGTGTTGGTTTGCCTCTATCGCCCTTCCTTTCGGGTTCATCAGGTGTCCGAGCCTTGTTTCGGAATTCTTTCAATTCCTCCAGCTACATGTATTTGGTGGCTTTAGAGCAACTCATCCAATGTCGTGGCTAACTACATGCATAAGCTATCTAAAAATGGTCTCGGCTTTAATGCAGTCACCATATGGTGCATCGCCACTTCGGGACTTAGGTTTCGTATGTCCAAAGTTGTCTTGCCGAATCTGTCCATAAAGGCTCTCAAGGACTCAACCTTTTCTTGTCGAATATTCACTAGGGCGATCGAAGTGAGGTGGTGTGGTCGGATGGTAATGAATTGAGCTCCGAACCTCATTGCGAGCATGTCAAAGCAGTCTATGGACTGAGCCGGTAGTCGAGTAAACCAATTTAAGGCTGCTCCTTCAAGAGAGGTGGGAAATATTCGACACCATAGCGCATCTTCTACTGTGTGCAAGCTAACTTGTGTCAGGTACGCGTTCACATGTTAATTCGGGTCTCTGGTTGCATCATACTTATCCAACGTTGGATTATTCCAAGTTCCCGGCAGAGGCACCTCTAGGATGGCTTCAACAAAGGGGGTTCTTCGAGGAGTCTGTCTAAAGCATTAGCTGAGGTCGGCCTGTTATTTTCTTAATATGAACTCCCGACCTCATGTATAACCATATCCGTGTTTTTGTCCAAGGGAATGTCACCCACTACTTCCGGGATGTCCGATCTCTCAGCGAGCCTTTGTTTCATTCAGTCATTCTCCTTTCTCAAAGCTTCCATCTCCTCCTCCCCCTTTCGCTTTATTCCTCTTATATGATATGATTCCACTAGCAAATTAGAGATGATTCTTTGACATTCTATGGAATCAACTAGAGATGGAGAAAGAGTAGGAACTTTTAATAAAATTGGATCAATGTTCTATGTTTCAAGAACTCACCAAAACTTGCACCAAACACCAAACTCATATGGAAGATCCATCTATTGCCAATTGAACCGATTAAAATGTGTATAAAAGCAAATGAACCGAATAGAATTGCTTAAAATTGAAAAGCACCGAACCAAAAGCAAAGCAAAGGAAGAAGAACCGAACAAAGCTAGAAACAAGCTGAAATTACCGAACATAAAGAAGCTTAAGACATGTTTAGCATTTTGTAAAGCTTAGGAAATGAAAAGATGAAAAAGAGAAGAACTTATGGAGATGAAGGACTTGGTTTGGTGATCACGCCACTTGGATGGTGAAGGCTCCAAGATAAGTGAGCTAGTGCCGCCACTTGAGAGAACCAAATGCACTCAAGATAAGAC
>Ga0123342_1005589_pt1 | contig 18092 bp, 12 predicted proteins | sample Turbeawhitnodule_FD_89960 | JGI IMG/M metagenome (GOLD analysis project Ga0123342, IMG submission 89960) | Root nodule microbial communities of legume samples collected from Mexico - Turtle bean Mexico white nodule | ecosystem: Host-associated > Plants > Roots > Nodule | place: Mexico: Nepantla...
ATATATATATATATATATATATATATATATATATATATATATATATATATATATATATATATAACTCAATTCGATAAATTTAATATAGTTATATCTCCATGGTTTAAGAATCGTCGGATACATCATTAAACAAGTAGTGTGTAATAATTTTTAAATATTTTTTTTTTTTAAAATTTTAGATGAATATGATTTTTTTCTTGGATTAAAAAATGTTTCAATCTTTCAAATATTTGAAAGATTCGCTTCTAATATTTGAAGTCGAAAATATTGAGAAAAGAGAAGAAAAATAGTGACGTGGCTTTACGAACATTTTCACATATGTTTAATTTCGAGGCTCACGTTTTTGTTAAAAGATATTTTTTAAAAAGTAGGAAAATAATTTTATAAGTTAAATAATGAAAAAAAATTTACGATATAGTTAGTTGGAATGATTAGGTGGGGTGGGTGACGGGTATACATATTGCATTGGTATGCATGGTGGAAAGTGGGTGAGTGTAATTGATGGGTTCAGGGATTTACACTGTTTTTCTGCTCAATGGAAGTTGCACCATATTTTATAAAATTTGTAATATTTTTCACTAATTCTTTTTACAATTTTATTTCTTAATGTTTAATTCTTCACAATTTTAGTTTTTTTAAGTAATTGTGATGAATTTTATTTTTTGTTCAAATTTTAATTAAAAAATATGAAATGGCTGCAATTTTTACTAATATAAAAAAATCACAAATATAATGTTTTTTTTTATTATTTTCACATTCTCATATTTCAAGTAATTATGAAAGATCACGGGGTGATTTTGAAAAAAAAATATAAATTAAAATTTTAAGTTATGTTATATATATATATATTAAATTTGTAACTATTAGTTTCATTTATAAAATTTTACTATTTTTGTCATTTTTTTAATTTTAAAATCATTTCTCATATTTTCTCTGATAAGAAGTTATATATATATATATATATATATATATATATATATATATATATATATATTAGAGTTCATGACAATTTAAACATAAAAGATTTTGTTTTTGAGTAAGTTTTTTTTATCTAATGTGTTTAGATTTTGTTTTTTCTATCACTTATACATATGACTTATATATAGGTAATACATTGGATTGGTGGTCTAATATAGAAAAAAAAAATGATATCTTGAAATAAAAAGAGAAGTTGAATTATCATGATATTTACACTTGTTTTTATGACTTATCTTCCATTACTTCTTTGTTTTTCTATGGTTTTTAAAACTAGTTTACCTACCTTTACCTTAACCTTATTACATCCCTTATAAAGTCCTCTTAATCTCTAATTGCATGTTTTTCAATTGTTGTGAATATTATAGTCTTTCTAAGCATATGGTAGTGTTTGTCTGCATGAGTGTTGAGTGTAAATACAAACCCTAAACACTTGAGAGTTGGAGAGTGTCTAGCGAAGTTCTATCAATTTTGATTCAACCTTTAATTTTCAATTACCTGCTTGTATATTAAAATATAGGAATTTCCCATTCACATTTTTCTTGATTCCTTTATTTCTTAAAATATCATGTTTGTCATTATGTGTTCTTAGAATCTGCTATTTGTTATTTGCATTATTTTTATCTTTTATTTTCTTTTTAAACCTTAGAGTGTTTTGCCCTAGAGTGCAAAAGGATAAGTGTGGGGGTATTTGATGAGCATATGTTTATTCACACTCAATAGTTTTAATCATAGATTATTGGACTATAACAATAAATAAATTCATTGTTTTAATTAATATTCATAAAATTGGGTTTATTTAGGCCTTAACTATTATTTATGTTAATTTTGTGTATTTAGAGTAAATGGTCTGAAGGAAGTCTCTACCTTTGTGAATAGGAAAAAGTCCAAGTTACTTCTTTGAATCAAAACAGAAAACAAAATTTGAGGAGAAGAAGGAGGAAATAAAAGCTACAATATCTCAAAAACAGAATTTGAAGCAAATCTTCTGCAAAATACAAGAATTATGGAAAGTTGGAAACTGTTAACCAAATCTAAACTACAATATTTTCCCAAGATCCTTGGAGCAGAAAAACCTATAAAAGAACACAAGCATCAATGAGAAAAGGGGAGCTTCATAGGGTTTTTTTAGTTTATTTTCTTCTTTGTAATTCTTTTGTTTTGCCTCCGCATGGAAGGTTAAACCTTTTTGGTTGATTCCTTTGTAATTTCCCATTGAGTTATGAGATTTTAGTCAATAAAAGTTTTGTTTTTCAATTCTCTATGGCAGTTGTTTTAATATTCTAATCCCTTGTGAGAGGTTGTACTAGAATGCATGTTTGAGAGTCTTTCTTATCTTAAACTTTGGTTTCTTAGTTAGTTCGCATTGCTCTACTTAATTTCTTGGGCACATGATTCAAAAGAGAGGAGATAAGCATTCCCATGGAGTATACACATGAAACAAAGTGGGTATTGATTAAACTAGTAGACGCATGCTTTACTGGTGAGCTTCAGTTGAATTAGATTGATACATGTTCAATCTGGTTTAGCTCTGTTTGAGGATTGAGAAAAGATTAATCTTTAGAGAACCTGTGAAGAATTCAATGGTGGAAGAACTTGGGATGGTTTAGCTCTGTTTGAGGATTGAGAAAAGATTAATCTTTAGAGAACCTGTGAAGAATTCAATGGTGGAAGAACTTGGGATCAACCGCTTTTTATTTGTTGTTCTAATCTCTTTTATATTTTCTGCACAATTATCTCAACCTCTTTTATCTTTATTGTTATTGCTAACTTTTATTACCTGCAGATAGATTCTAAACATCGATCCAATAATTTCACTATTGGATTCGTTGGGAGACGACTTAGGGTAACCTGACCACGATTATATTATCATCTTTCTAGCGGTAGACAGGTCTACGTTGGAATCATATTTAATTTGACAGCTAAACAATAGTGTTCTCGCTGGTTGGCTTAGTCGTCGTTGACTTCAAAGGCAGATGGTGGCTCCTCCTATCTCCTAGTGGTTTTCGCTCTCTCCTTGGGTAGCTGAAAGTGGCTCCGTTGAAATAGAGGGGTCCTACTTGTTGATTGCACTTCGACGATCAAGTCAGTACTGGGCTAAGAAATAGTAAAGTATGTAAAGCAGTTTCAGTCTTAGAAACATTACCACCCTTTATATAGGTTGTAACTAGGTCAACTCCCTGTCCCACGAGAATCTTTTCTTTAGTGGAATTAGGGTTACTGGTGAGGCATCCTATGATGCGTTGCACAAGCTTAGCACAGCTGCGACACAAGACTTGCCTCTTCTGGAGTGCAAAATCTCTAACAGTATGGTCGTCAGGGTATCAACTCATGTACCAACGTTAAGGGGCCATCTGTTCTATGGGTGCCCTAAGTATTCACGTGACAAGCATGCAGTCTACCCTTGAAAACCCTAACCCTAACAGGCCTTAGTGCCTCCAAGGGTTATTTACTTGTGCTAGACCTGAACATGTTATACACACCACATGCATGAATCCTCTCGTGACTTGGATCTTTCTTGTATCTGGGTGTTAACTCATACTATTTGTGGGGCCCAACTTAAATGGTCCATTATTATTGTCGGACCACCGAGGTCTGATGTCAACGTCTGATGTCGACCTCTTCTTCAGCCGATGTCTGAGGTTTGGCCAGTACAGATAGCTATCAAATTTGGCACCGTTTTCAGGAAATCCAATTTGATTTTAGTTATCAGGTTTTTTTTTTATCTGCATTTTTTTTTTCTGCATATTTAACTTGTGTTTTCTTCTTATTAGTTTTTATTTATTTAGTATAGCCTAAAAAAACTAAAAAAATCTAATATTCAAGATATTCTTTTTCTTATTTTATTTTACCTCCTAATATCTCTTATCTTTATCTTGTTTTGATTTGTTTTATTTTATTTTATCTCCTTATATCTCTTATCTTTATTTTGTTTTGATTTGTTTTTATTTTATTCCTTTATATCTTTTTATCTTAATCTTATTTTGCTTTCCTTTATTTTATATATTTTCTATTTTTAATTTTTTTCTGTCATTTTTATTTTTTTCTGTTTTTATTTTTATTTATATTGTTTTTTTTCTTCTATATTTTATTTATTTTTGCATTTTTTCCTTCTCATTTTTTAAGCATTAAGTATAGCATTTAAATGAGTTTTTTTTATATAGGATTTTGCATTTAGGGTAGACACTTCTGTTGCTACTCTTTGATTCTTTTTTAAATTGAAAGCAATTCAGGGAAGGGTCTGGCTAGGAAAAACTTGGTTTTTAAGTTAGTCCACATGTGACTCACCTCTCTTTCCTGGAAGTTTACTTGGTTTGTTTTTCAATTAAAAAACAGTTTACTCTGAGACGTCTAATAGGTGTTGGTGTCCATAAAATAGATTTGTTTTCAATTCAAAAATGGAACGATAATTGGTTGAAGAAATTTACAATTATGATATGCATTATGAGCCATATTTGCAACAACCTTCACAATTTTATGAGCAACTTCTACAACAATGCGAGCCATATTTTCAACAGCATCAACATTATAATCCATATTGTGAGCAATCTCAACAACAACCATATTGTCAACAATACTATTTTGATGAAAGTCAAACACCTATCAACAATACTTCCAATTCTGTTTTTTAGATATTGTAGCTTTTATTTCCTCGTTCTTCTCCTCAATTTTTGTTTTCTGTTTTGATTCAAAGAAGCAACTTAGACTTTTGCATATTTGACTCATTCACAAAGGTAGAGACTTCTTTCAAACCATTTACTCTAAAAACACAACATTAACATAAATAATAGTTAAGGCACAAATAAACCAAATTATATAAATATTAATTAAAACAGTGGATTTATTTTGAGTCCAGAAATGTTCAAACCTCAACGGTTATAGTTTGTGCATACTACAAAAAATAATTAAATAGAAATCAAATAATTAGTTACTATATTAACTAAGTTAAATACAATTTTATAAATTAAAAAATTATTTGTATCTATAGTAGTTTCTATTATTAATAAAAATTTATAAACTAGTTTCTAAATGCTATCTAACATTAGCTACCAAGGTTTTAGCTACTAATTACTTTAGATTCTAAATTAGTCACTATAAAGACTAATTTAGAATATGAAATAGTTAGTAACTAAAACATTGATAGCTAATGTTAGATTAAAACTTAGAAACTAGCTTATCAATTTTTAGGTTTAATTACCTTTTTGGTCCCTACATTTAGGGTCAATATTCAATTTGCTACAATGGTTTAAAAAAAAAAACAATTTGGTCACAAGGTTTGTTAAAAAGTATACAATTTGATCCTTTATGTTAAATTCAGATAAACAATGTTAACTAATGATGATGTTGCAAGTGTGAGTGACACTGTTATGCACACATGTCTTCACATCAGAGTCTCATCATCACCCTTAACCCTAATCACTATTTTCTCCCATCTCTCCAAATCCTAAGCATCTTCCTCCGCAAGCGGCCAATTCCTCATGCTTTGTTGCTTGATCTTCGACGTCGTCAGCTGCAGCAACACCTCTCACTACCGGTATCCACATTTAGCTTGAAAGCCCCCAACCTCGATGGATTTAATTGCGACATCATCGCCACCAGAGCAGCCATCATTAGAAGCAAAGGCATGGTATTCAAGTGTTATGGTGGCGGTATGGGATGGTTGGCTCAGTTACACGATTGAAGACCTTGGAAGATTCCACACCGGGGAAGGACAGTGAAAGGGAAATTGGAGGTTCATTGGAGGAGGAGGAGGTAGTTCATTCGGGAGGTAGAATAGCGACGGTTCTAGGCACGAGACGTAAGACATGTGTGAGATGGTTGATGTAGAGGTCGATGGAGATGGGGATGGTCACATCGACTCTGATGGATCTCTTAAGCGGTGGAAGGTGATCATCCATCATTATTGAGGTGCACTTGGGCTTCAACGTGGAGTTCCAGGGGTTCTTGATTCCGTTGTCTGTTCTGCCCTGAAGCAACTGGGTGATATGAACACAACATGAGTTGAAATATGAATAGGCACATTTAGAATTGGATCAAGATTCTTTACCCTTTCAATAACTATTCAAGAACACAAGAACCAAGCCAAACTTACAAAGAAACCCATTTTTAAACACATGAACCGAAAGAAACAATGATAGGAGACAATTGCACTAATTGAAACTTCAACAAACACAATTAGAACCACAAGAACAACAAACTAAGACAAACTACTGAACATAAACACAAACCAAACTAGTTCTACCGATTGAAATAACAAGAAACAACAAAAACATGTTTTAGAGTTTGATATGGAATGGGTATGGAGGGAGAAGATGAAAAGGAAAAGGAAACTTATGTGGTTGGAACTCTTGGAATTGTGCACGCCACTTGAAGGATGGGTTGGCTTCAAGATAAGTGTTGCCTCCACTTGAGAGCCCAAGAGATCTCCCAAGATAAGACTAGAAGAGTAGAAGACACAAGCCTCTCACACTCACTCACCAATTTGGAAGAGGTTCTTTACTCTAAAAAATCAACTTTCAACTTATCATTTCAAAGAGCCATGCACCCCTTTTATAATAGATAGGGCCGGTCCAAAGTTACAAGGAAAAGGAGCTTGAAAGGTCATTCTTCTAGTCCCTTCTCAAACTAGCGCCTAAAGAGAAAGGAATTAGAATAATCACTTCTTCTAGCTTCTTCATACAAACTAGCGCCTAAGGTACTTTACAAATAGAGGTGTCTTTTTGGTTTCCCTCTTTAGTACCTTCCTAAACACTACTCCTATATGTTTTACAACTTTATACAAGGGTAATCATAAAAAAGGAAAACATTTGAAGCCTATTACCCAAAACTTTAGCTTTGCTCCTTGTAATCCTTTGAGGTATGAAGGATGATGAGCTAATTTGTCTTTGAGAATCTTGAACTTGAGCCTCATTCTCTTCTTCTACTTGATCTCCATCACCGGGCTATGGTGGCCCATTTGTTATCAAAGTGAGAATGGGCCTTGATTTGATAAATGATGAAGAAGAAGCCATTGTAGCGAAAGTGGCTGCCAGAAGAAGATGGTTAGGGTTGAGAGAGAGAGAGGAGAGAGAAAAGGGTTTAGGGTTGAGGGTGATGATCAGACTCTGACGTGGAGAATGTGTGCATAACAATGCCAGTCACACTTGTCACATCATCAACAATTAACGTCGTTGGTGAAAATTTAACAGAAAGGACTAAATTGATATTTTTTAAAACCAATATAGTAAATTGAATATTAAACCTAAATGTAGGGACCAAAAAGGTAATGAAACCAAATTTCTATTAACAATATAAACTACTTTAGATACCAATAGTTTTTTAGTTTATAAAATAGTATCTAACTTAGTCAATAGAGTAACTAATTATTTTTGTCTCTAAAGTTAGTTGTTATTTAATAATTTTCTTGTAGTGGTAGGTAAAGAAACAATTTGACGTGTAAATATTGGTTAAAGGGGCGAAGATTACATCAAAACTAATATTACCATATCGAGCATCTACCATATTGAAGAACAACATGAACAATTTCTATAGTTGATCAAGTTAAGAAGATTAAAGCTACAATGTTCACATTTGAAGAATATAAAGAAAGAATTTGAAACACTCATACGTTCATGCAAAAGAACCAATAAGAGCAAATATTTGTATTTCAAACATCTAACAGATATGTGAAGAAAAAAGATACACAAAGCTTCAACAATCACATTTCTAAAGACTATATAAAGACCTTGAAGATGAAAAATAACACAAGAACGAGAATACAAAGTGTACAAAAACATTACTATCAAGTGATATACAATTGTGTGATAAAATAGTGCTTATACAATTTGTATTCGTTATAGTAGAGCATCAAGAAATTTGGGTTGTGTGTTTAACCATTGTAAATATTTCACTTTATGAAGCATACCCTTTTAACTTTCATTGTTCTCTTCGTAGAGAGTTTTCTCGTATATTTGAGAGGTTTTGATCTTAGGAAGAAATTGAGATCGGTGCACTGGAAGAGGTGTAAGAATAATTGTTGGCTTGGAGAGGTGTAGTATACTTTATTACCTAAAAATGTGTAAGAATGTTTGTGTACCTAGAGAGATGTAGAATATTTGTGTACCTAGAGAGATGTAGAATATTTGTGTACCTGAAGAGGTTAAGAATACTTATGTACCAGAAAATATGTCGAATACTTATGTTAACGAAAGCTCTTAAGTGAGTTACTTGAAGAATTGAACATAACTTTTTGTTATATGACGAACCTGTATAATTATTGTGTTCATCTATCTTTACTTTTCTTTGTGAGACGTTTTTATTTTTATTTTTTAGATTTACTATTTGAGTTCAAACTCCATTCAAGTTCTCTTCTCTAATGTAATTACTCACTCTTATTAATTTGTTAATCTTTGTTATTTGATCTCTCGTTAGTGTTTATGTATTAAATAACCTTCTACATACTAGTGTTTAAATATTGTCTACGTGAACTTATCTTAAAAAGATTCTTGATTCTATAAGAAAACTTTATCATTCTAAACACATCTTCCTCTCTGATATTAATATATTTAAGATCTAAACATAAAAAATGGTTCATATCCTTCTTATCTGATTTCCTTACTTGAACAAACTTATTACAGTAACCAAAATTCTTGCATCCCTTACAAGTTAAATTAAAAATATTTTATAAACATTCTCATCTAAACTCACCTAGACACTTTCAACAAAAACAAAATCTTAAAATAGACACCAAATATTAAAACTAACAATAATTAATGTGAACCAAATTAAGATTGTAACAATGATGAAAAAACACCTTTGACCAATGGATAAAAGTTTGAATATTAAGAAAGCCATGAATAAAGGTTCAGTTTCCACCTTCTGGACTAACCCTACAACCTCCAAAGAATCCGATTCTACAATAAATTCTTCAAAGTTTTCAAGTTCTACCCTATGCAATCATGCACCTTTACCTGACCACATTATGTAGCCACCACATGCTGGCCCACCCAAGACCCTCATAAAAATCATAATAATTATCCAAATAAATAATATTAATATATATAGTTCCATATTATAATATAATAACAAATATACCTACATTTTATACATATTTTTACTATATCTATCATTTTTATTTTAATATTATAATATTTAAATATCATAAAGCAATATGAAAAATAACTATACATGTTTCAACTACTCCATATAATATCCTCTTCTTTTCCATAGAAATTTATAATCTATATTATTCTTCTAACATTATTTTTGTTGAAATTATAAGCTACAAACATCAAATATGAAAAAGCAATAATACAAATATTGTATTTGAATAAGGTTATTAAATTTACGAATCAATATAAATATTCAATTTTAATTCATTAAAATAAAATTTTATAATAAATATATAGACACATATAAGTGATAGTGCGTTTATTTTTAATAATAATTAAAATAACTTTAACATGTTAAAAAATTATAGTATTTAATAATTAAAATAATCTTATGTTAAGAGATTACAAATATTAAAAGGAAGATTTTATGTTTATTTACAATAAATTCGTTTAATATTTTGTCTGTGTTTTTCTAGTCGGTGAAAACTATGTTCATGATTTTAATGCTTATTAAAGACTAAATACAAAACTTTACGTGTATTCTATTTCATATATCTACGTGTTAGTTTTGGATTTGAGAATAGAAATATGATGAGAATTTGAGAAGAGTGAAAATAGTTTTGTGTTTGGTTTGGAGTATGTGGATGGGTGAAATTTTTTTATTTAAGTATTGAGTGGTGTTATGATTGTAAAGATATTTTTAATAGTGTAAAATGTAAAATTATAAATTTATTTTTAGTTATAAAAAAATTAAAAAATGAAATATCAGTTAATTTTGTGTATATTTTAGTTAATTAAATTAATGTAAAATTATAATTACAAATAAAAAATTAAAATAATGTAAAATGAAAATAAATAAATAAAATATTTAAAATATTGTTGTATTATATTAAAATAATATTTTATTATTTATTTTATTAATTTAAAATAATTTTGTTAGTTAAATTTATGTATTTAAATAATTTTAATATTATTTATGATTATTTTATTTGTATTATATTATATTATTTATATATATATATATATATTATTGATATAAAAATATTAATATTAATGAAGATTTTATTTATTATTATGAAAAAGTTAATAAATTTTAAAAGTAAATTATTATTTAAAATAAAATTCTGATATTCATAATGGTAAGATATTTATAATTGTAAAAGAATTTAGATGGAAAACTATCAACGTAAAGAATTAAAATTGTTAAATTGAAATAAATAATTTAAATATTCACAATTTTATAAAATATGATTAGAAAATAATTTTGTATTGAATTTAAACAATATTATTAATTTTATAATAATTTTTATAAAAACAATGAATTCAATATTTACAGATATTACTGACAAAAATTAACCATTTTCATAAAAAAAATAAAAACACAAATCCAACAAAATGCAACGTATATCATAAGGATAATCAATTATGCTTCATTTATAACCTACTACATAATTGATTATGTCTTCAAAAGCAATAGATAATCGATTATGCATCCTTTATAACATACTACATAATTAATTGTGGATAATTAATTATGTCTCATTTATAACATATTGCATAATCGATTATGTCTTCAAAATTAGTAGATAATCGAATATACCACATTTATAAGATATTACATAATTGATTATGAATAATCAATTATGTTTGATCTATAACATACTACATAATCGATTATGCATTCAAAACTAGTGAATAATCGATTATGCCTCATTTACAACATAATGCATAATCGATTATGTATAAAAAATTATTCTAATATTGGAAATTTTAAAAACTTGTTTAAAAAGTGAGGGTACAAAAGTCATTTTATACACTCCTATATGACTTTCTCTTCTCTCCTTCCTATTTCTCTACAATGGTGAGAGACACCTTCAACCACCCATCCACTTATTTCCACGCTTCATTGTCCATGTCCATTGCCTTATCCAAACACGAACGCACCCTCAATTTCATTTGCAACCATAGTGCACCCCTAATCCAAACACACTGTTAAAGTTGAGATAATTATATTAGTTGTACATAAAAAAAAATAACTTTATTACTAAAATAAATAAATAAATGCACCAATACACCTTCTTTACTTATAGTTAAAACAAATTAAACTTAAAAAATAGGCATTTACCACTTCTTTAATGTGATATTGTTTTCCAAACTTAACTTATTTATATGGGTAAATTTTTCAAAATTTACTAATTATATAATATTTTTTTATTGAATGGATACAAATTTGAAGTAAACAAAGTTAAATAAAGATATAAATAGTTACAATAAAAAAATTACATGTATTTACACTACTAGAAAATCATTAAAATCATTAAATAGAAACAAATTTTAAAGATAAAAAATAATTAGTTACTACATTTATTAAATTAGATATTATTTTAAAAACTAAAAAACATTATTGATATCTAAAGTAGTTTCTATTATTGTTAAATAGTTTTTGAATTGGTATTTAATTAGCGACCAATCTTTTAGCTACTAATTATTTAGATTTTAAAGTTGGTAATTAAACTATTGGTTGCTAATATTAGATACCAATTTAGAAATTATTCATTAATAATAAAAACTAATTTATATAAAAAAAAATTTAATTTCTAAAATAATATCTAATTTAGTAAATATAATAACTATTTTTTTTTAAAATTTAGTTTTTATTTAATAACTTTTAGTGTTAGTAAAGCAGTTTAGTTTACAATTGAAATTGTAATTATAATCCTTATATCTTTCATTACTAGTTGAGATTCATTTCAATTTAGTTTATTGAAAACTAATAAATAATAAATAATTAAAATGAAATTTCTTGATATATCAATCCTTTCTCTTAATCCATAACCTTCTTTTAGTTACCTACAAAATCCATCACTTTAACTACTCATTTTAAAGGTATGTAGAGAATTTTGATAAATAAACCCTTCAAAATGATAAAAAAAACTAAACCATGTAGGACTTATTATGTTTTGAAATACTTCATATGCTTAACATTTACAAATAAATGGTAATGTTTAATTATCCTTATTCTGTTCCAATTTGACACAATCCTAGGATTCTCACATTTTACATAATTAAGGATTTTTTTAATGACAAGATTAAATGAGTCCACTAAACTTGTTCATGGAGCATGAGTTTAGTCCCATTAATCTCTTTTTGACTTCATCATTAGAAAAACAATAATCTAAAATTAAAAAATTGTTTAATATTAGGGTCTTTGCTTTTATATTTTAAATTCACAAGAGTTGAGACAAAGACAAGAACCCTAAAGGAGTACCTTGTTTGACCTTTGCCTAGAAAGAAGATAAAGGAGACAAGTCAGAAGGCAAATATGAGTAAAAGTGCATGTATGTGCAGGTTTTGACCAGAATTTGTTCCTCACACTTTCACATAACATAATTTCTTACAATCCAATTTAAATATTGTTCTTCTTCCCAGTTTTGCTTTTCCACAGACTCCATCATCAAGCTCAAGAACACCAAATTCAAAAGAAGTGCATTTCACAAGAAAAGAGAAAAGGCAAATAATATATATTAATGATCTAAATAGAACTAGCACCATTGGAATCATAAATTTTGTTACCAAATGACTGGTTTTGACCATAGAGAAGAAAAGGGTTCCATACAACCAAATTGTTGTTCAGATTTTATTTCAACTTTGATTTTTTTATTAATTATTGCAATATAGTGGGTTTGATGGTTAAAGGTTTGATTCCATATATAAAAAATAAAAAATAATTCAAACTAATTTTAATTTGAATATAAATCATTGATTTAATTTTTTTACTTAATATGATATGAAGTCTAGTTTGAACTAATGAGTTCTATATCTATCACTCCAAACTAAAATCACAAGCATATTTTTTTATTAGCATTCTAATGCCATTAATCTCCACTAGTTAAAAAATATACATAGTAGCTTTAAAGATAATTGAAGATTAAGGTGAGTTTTACTTTTAATTAAATATATGAAGATGTTAAATATGTTGAGATAGTATTAAGGTGAGTTTTTTTTTTTATTAAGGTGAGCCAATTTTTGTTTGACGAAATAATTTTATGGAAAACTCTCAATGGAGTAGTCGTTTGTTGGGTGAGTCAAATACTGATTGAGCAAGAGAGAGTTTTCTAAACTTTAAAAAAACAAGTTTTAAATGTTTCTAAAGATAAAATGTGTTTATCTTACCAATAAGTTATGGAGTATGAGAATATATATATATATATATATATATATATATATATATATATATATATATATGTGTGTGTGTGTGTGTGTGTGTGTGTCTATGTATTGAGTACCTATTAAAAGGGGAGATTATTTTGAAATTTCTTTCACTAGGGCAAAAAATGCATATAACACCAGTTCTGGGAGACTTATAATATCGATTCCATCACTGATGTAAAATATCAATTACATATAACCAATTGTAAAAATTAGTGTAACATGTACCAAAATTTGAATAAAAAATTCAAAAATATGTGCTCTAGAAGGCACATATAACATCGGTTGTAGCTCCCAACCGGTGTTATATGTGCTCCAGAGTCACATATTAAATCCTAAACCTTAAACCCAATACCAAAGCGTTCAATATTGTCAAGGGTCGATCATCCCCAGACCCAATACCAAGACGTTCAACATATAACAATTATCCAATTTAAAATAATACAACATAATAAAACTAATTATCTATATAAATAATTGTAAACTAAATAATAATTAAAATTAAAATATTTAAAAATAAAAAAACTAACCTGGAGCGTGAACGTGAACGGAGCTGTGGCGGAGACAAAGGCAGCCACAACGATGACAAGAGTGACAACAAAATAAAAGAGAAGCGTGAATGGAAGAACTCGTTCGGTGTGGATGCTCTCACAATAAAGAGAATGAAATAAGATAGAAGTGGCAGGGGTAGCGATGGAGGCATCGACGTTGGCAGAAGCAAAATGAACTTTTGAGCAAGAAAACTTAGGAGAATAACCCAAAGGGAGAGTGAGGGCGCGAGCGAAGAAAATAGGGTAAAAACATATATTACACCGGTTATGAGTAATAACCGGTGTAATATATCTTTTTTAAAACTTATCTTTTTTAATCTGGAAATTACATATAACATCGGTTTCTCAATCCAACTAGTGTTATATGAAGTGCCCATAGTTAAATGTTTCATTTTTTTTTAAATTCTAGAAATTATATATAACATCGGTTGTATACAAGAACTAGTGGTATATGTCATTTTTAAAAACTTTTAATTTTTTTTAATCTAGGAATGACATATAACAATGGTCCTCTATCTAATCAGTGTTCCTAAAGATTTTTTTTTTAAAAACTATATTTTTTTTTGCTTTGAGCAGGATATATTACACCGATTGAATAACTCAATCGGTATAATATGTGCCAAATATTTTCAAAAATGTCATCGTATTTTTGTTCACACCGGTTTTCATTTAACCAACTTAGTATGTCGTTGTAAAAAACGTTATTTGCACACATACATTACACACATCCACACGCACCCACGTATTTATATTTTTGCTTAAAACATGTGTGTGTGAGTTTGGGTATATATGGTGTCAATTTTCTAAAAAACCATTCTGAATCCGCTAATCCGTAATTCAAAAATATGCATTCTGGATTCAGAAATCCATAATTGAAAAAAATCATTCCGCATCCACCAATCCATAATAGAAATTAGGCTTCCGGATTCAGCAATCCAAAAATCAATAATTTATGCAAACTTTGCTTTCAGAACACCCCTCATCCAAAATGCAACATGATTCACTTCCAGATTGATGAATCCGTAGCACACTCCCAAATCCCAAGATTTCTCATTCACTTCTTAAACTTAACTTTTATCAAACATTTTGTATTTTTATTTTATTTTTACCATTAATGTAATTATAAATATTTATACAATATCTTAATATATTTATACTCATAAAATATATTTGAGGTAGTTCAAGTGTTAAGTGAGCTTTTATTATTTTTATTTAAACATGTTTTTCTTACATTACATCAACATTAATTTCTCAAATTGTTTTAAGTATTTTTTTTCTTCATATTTTATTATCTAATATACACATAATTTCTTTTCAATATTTGATTATCATAGGTATATCTCATGTGTTCATCCTCAAAATTATAAACATTTTATAGGAAGTTTTATGTTTTGTTTTTTTATATGTAATTTAAATAAAATTCAATATCTTTTTTTATAATGTATTTTTCAACAATAGAAATTTTAATATGATATTGATTCTTCACATGTCATTCTAAAATCTTCATATATTGTTAAACACAATACATTCATATTGGATAAACTAATTCATATAATCTTATTTTTCTTACAAAATTGAACAGGAAATGAAATTATGATGACAAAACAAGATAGAGAGAAAAAATATATTTAGTTGACACAAAATAACAACAATCTTTTTTCAAGTTTATTTAACTTTAGAAGATCAATAACTCCGGTGCATATAAAAACAAACATAATAAATTTATAATATGTTTCATATTTGTAGGTAAAATTTCACATGAAAAACCATGTAGAATAATTATGACATCAAGATGGGACAATCATTAGACTTAGATTGTGCATAGATAACAAACTTTTAACATTTGAAGAGTATCCTTGTGATACTTTCACATTTTTTAGACCTTGAATGAAATTTGTTTTCTCATTTTTAGACAAAGTGTAACATGTCGGGATCAAGTGTGCATGCTTACCAACTTTACTTAGTGTAAATTCCTCTCGTATATTAATTCCAATCAAATATAAACGAGAACATTCACACTATCTTTCATATTGTTTTCTATGTTGAGAAATATCTCAAATAAAGGGCCATTTTTTTTTCACATACATTGCATTTGTATAGTACTTACATCTAACATGAACCAATACAAAAGGTAAGATAGAAGAATATTAAACTTTTCTTCCATATATCAATCACAATTGTCTTCTTCTTTGTTGTTTACAAAATAACACTATTGTGTTTGACATTTTCACAAATTTCAAAACCAATTAATGAAGTAAGGCAAATGTCATCATTTTTATGTGTATTATAAGTTTTTTTTTCAATCTATGATATGGGTGAAACCTTTTTACAAATCTACGTTCAAACATTTAATATTCACACATATGACATCTAATTTTTTTTATGAGATACTTAAAAGGATTAAAAGATTGCTAATGACGGTTGTTTTTTCCAGTTTTTTTAAAATATGTGTGGGTCACCCCACAAGGCCACATCTATGCAAGACGAGTCAAACATATTAGCCTACAAAAGTTTTATGTAAGCTAACGATCCTAATCCATTTTTAGCATATCGAATGTGAAGTATATCAAAACGGAGTGAGTCAGTTTGTATGGCTACCCTTATCACATTTCCTCCTATTTGCATACCATGAAAGATTTTTAGCAACACCTAGATTCACAAGCAAACACCAAACTTAACAACTTTCATAGGCAAAATGTCCTTTGTCACCTCCTTATTATTGTCTTAATCATTATCATTTACCCTGTAACGTGAAGATCGACACTTGAGACATTTTTTTAACTCTTCAAACTTTTTTCTTTATAAAATACAAATATTACGCTATGCATATGCTTTTCATACTTTTTACCGATTATGTAAAACATTTTTGCCTAATAATTTCAATTGGATAGTGTATTTCCTTCAACAACATGTCCATCAACAACCAAAATATATGTGTTTTTTATCCATTCACCCATTAATTGTCTTTAAATTCATTAACCTTATCACAATTCTTGATCGTGTGAATTTAGTTGAACAAAAATACAATAAAGTCTTTACATCACTATACATATTTCATACGCATACGCTTAAGTAAAATATTGTGCTATAACATCGCAAATCATGTTTTCCAATATAACATCCATGGTTGAATTAGAAAACTACTCCATTTGACACACATTTGGCATACCTAATGATTTATCATGTCACGTGCATGTTGTATTCGAAGAAATTCATCACACAAAAGATGCTCCTTATTTATTGTAACATGCAATATTTTATCATTCAAACATTTCACACAATAATATTTAAACCTTACTACATTATCACCATTATCAACGTTACAACAAAATATAAAGAAGAATTCATGAATATGAAAAACCTCATTGTTAGAAAGCAATTCATCCATGTCATCTCATAGTTCGTCATCTATAGCAAGTATGTATTGGAGAAATGTCTTACCCTCATCTATAGCAATTCATCCAAGCTTAATTTTTTTTCCACTCATCAATTAACCTTAATATATCATTGATTTCATCATCAATTATAGAAACAATATAATAGTTATCGTTATTGATTTCCTCATCAGTTATAGAAATGTTATCATTGTTTTGGTTAGCCATTATTCTTCTCTCTTTCTCCATAAATGATCACTTAAACTCAATATTATTTCTTTTGTAACTCAAGACGAACTATACATCAACTCAATTAATATATTCACAAATAACCACAATTTTGATAATACATGTTGTATAAGTTTATATGTTGTAATTCTTATATTTTTTGTGGTTGTATTGAAAAATTTGGGGTAGGACGAAGCCATTGTTCTTTATTAATGAAACTAGGAACAACACCCATGTTAATGTTATCTAGGGTTACGTCATGGATACTTTTTCTCTTATTTTTCTTTAGGCCATTTTGATGATGTCTATATTTTTTAGTGTGACTTGCAATTTGAGTTGAAGTTTTTGATGGAATGTAACATTTTGAAATGCTTTTCCAATCTCCTGGGCTACACTTTTGGAGTCCAATAAGAAATAACCTGTAATGAAAAACCTCAAAGTTAATTCATCAAAAACTTTAATTTAAATTCGATCTTACAAAAATGTATTTGCAACTTAATATTTATATCTAATTTTATACATCTAAAAAATAAAACTAAAAAGTTGATCTCATAATTAATAATAAATTCATCAAATTTAACATCAAATTTAATAAAATATATTATATTTCTATAAAACACATTTTTTTAATTAAAATTGAATAACCTCACACTAGCTCTTGGAAT
>Ga0123342_1005590_pt1 | contig 18091 bp, 6 predicted proteins | sample Turbeawhitnodule_FD_89960 | JGI IMG/M metagenome (GOLD analysis project Ga0123342, IMG submission 89960) | Root nodule microbial communities of legume samples collected from Mexico - Turtle bean Mexico white nodule | ecosystem: Host-associated > Plants > Roots > Nodule | place: Mexico: Nepantla...
CAGGCTTCAGATTCGGTTAATGACGTTTGGGGTGCAATTTGGGTTGGAGTTGTGAGTGGTATTTGGAATCATAGGAATTGTGTGTCCTTTGATAGGGGGTGGTAGATGCGCTCGAAGTATTCGTCTTGGTACAGGTAAAAGTTTGGTCGTGGATTTACGCAAAGTCTCATTGTGCTTCCTTCGGGTACTCTAATTGGGTTTTGAACCCAGTAGTGGATTGTATGAGGATGATAATTTAATGTTTTCCTATAGTTAGTTTGGTTGTTCCTTAGATATTCAGGTAGGTGTTTCATGGTAGGAGTATGGTAAGGTATTTTGCTATTTATGTATAAGGGTTGAACCACCCCTAAAGTGGTTCCCATTTATTTATTTTTTATTGCCGATAAAAAAAAATATTTATCATGGTTTTAAATCTAGGTTGAAGAGTAATTTATATTTAATGTCTTATGGATATTTATTGTTTTGTGGAATTTTTTTAGAGAAGTTTCTAGATCTATAGTATTGGCCACACATATTCTACCACCCCTAATAATATTCATTTATACCTAACGTGTCTCATGTCAAACCATATTTATTTGAATGAAAAAGAATATAAATAAAATTTACTTTTCCAAATGTACGGAAAAAAATTAACTTGTAATAATGCAGTGGAATATTCACTTGGTTGTAATTTTATGTACATTTTATTTTATTAATGCTTGCAATTTATGTTCAAACATTTAAATTTAGTTTACTCATTGTCTTTAATCTTAATTGTTTGTTCATTTTCTTTCCTTCAAAATATCCATACGGTGAAAGTTTATCTAAAGACAATATCCAATTATTTTTGAATTCGATTCAGAGTGAAATAATAGTTATACACTTTGTGTAGAAACTAAAATACTTGTTCAAAATGACAAGGTTAAGATCATTACTAAATTCTATTTTTTGCAAATTAAATTCGCAGCCTTATTCACTAATCAAGTTAGTACATATTATTCAATTAAGATATTGACTAAAATTTATTTTTAAATTAAAAATTAAATACTTATTGTCTATAAATAAATTAGGAGATTTGTTTAAAATTCATAAAGTTAACTTTTACTTTCACGTGACACCCTTTTATCACGAGTCTTATTACACTTTATTTTTATGTGGCTTTCTTTTAAATAAGGTGTTGTATCTAATTAAAGATAAATATTAATTTTATTGTCAAATAACTTTTTTATTTTTTTAATATATTTATTTATTATTTATCTTTTTACATAACAATGTTCGACTTTCAGGAGTTTTAAGTGTTTAATTATTTAAACCCTTGTTGAATAATATTAAAAATTTATCTTCTTTATTCTTTAATTTTATTTTATTTTTTCATTTGCGAATCTTTATTTTGCTACTCAAAATTTGTTATATCTCAACTTTAGACTTCTCAATATGCATTAAGTTTATTTAAGTTTTCAATATGCATTAGACTTGTTCAATATGCATTAAGTTTACTTAAGTTTTCAATATGCATTAGACTTGTTCAATATGCATTAAGTTTACTTAAGTTTTCAATATGCATTAAGTTTACTCAAGTCTTCAATTCTTTATCATAAAAATATTGATTACACATGTTTTTTTTTTCTTCTGTATGGTTTTATTATAAGATTCTATTAAATTTCAAGAAATACAATTATCAATCTCAACAATTTAACATGTTTAATCACTTTTATTTTTTTTCAATTATTTAACTTTTATCTAATCATTATTTTGATATTCTGATTTGATATTTATGCAATCATATATTTTTTATTAATATTTAATACTAAATAAAAGAACTAATATGCATGTCATTTTGATATTCAATTTCTAATAATATAATATTTACTTAGTGTAATTTTATTTTCTAAAAATTATTTAATTATATTTAAGATAAATATAAGTGTAGATTTGAAATGAAAATGTGAATAGAAATTATCGTGAATTTTACATCAAACATTACAAGAAAAACATGAAATAAAAACAAATTTTAAAGATAAAAATAATTAGTTGATATAGTAATCAAATTAGAGACCATATAAAAAAAATTGGTTTCTACTATTGTTAAATGGTTTCTAAATAGGTATCTAATTAGCTACAAAGGTTTTAACTACCAATTATTTAGTTTTTAAATTTGGTAGCAAAAATTTTGGTTGCTAATTAGATACCAATTTAGAAACTATTTAACAATAATAGAAACTAATTTAGAAACCAAAAATTTTATAGTCTCTAAAATGGTTTCTAATTTAATCACTATAACAACTAATTATATTTTGTCACTATATTTCATAATTTTTTTTAGTGAAATTTATAATAATGATGAATTGAAAAAAAGATACATATTTAGATGCGCATAAGGAACAACTTCATTTTCCTATAATCGTGGATGACATATAAAACTTCAATTTGAATAACACAATTGCATATAAAACTTATGAAGAAGTTGTACTAATTAAAGACGATTATGATTAACTCAATAAACCTGTTTAATTATTATTTTATTTCATATTTTGTAAGTGAAGTCTTCAATATAAAAAATGCACAAAAGTACTAAATAGCTATGAAGACTTTTGTTTATTTTTTTACATCAAAGTTGTCAAATTTTCGATTATAGCATAAAATGATAATTTTTAAAAAAAAGTTGAGTTTGAAATACGTTGTGAGAGAAATTAAAAAAATAATTATTGTATAGAGTGTTTTGATATATTAAAAATATTTAACTTATTTTAAAAAAATATAAATAAAGTGAGTAAAGTAGAATGTTTAGAAAATATAATTGAATGAGGTAGGGCAGGGTTTATGTTATTATAAATAAAAAGAAGAATTGTTATGGAAATAGTAGAGTCAAGGTCATTGGTCTGAACAAATATGATAAAGGAAATGTTTAGCGATATTGAATTGAATTGAATGCTGTGTGTAAATAATAAAGTCACGGTCTATGCGTACATTATCAGGGCACTTTAATTTTTTCAAAGTACCACTTCTTTAATAAAATATTTTTTTAAATAATAACTTATTTTAGAACAATTTTAAATTTGATTTCTAAAATTAATATACAACACAAACACATAAAAAATCTATTGATTTTATTAAATAAACACTTTTAAAAAATAAGAATAAAAAAATCACCCTTCGTATTTTATACCATCTCCTAATTTCTTTTTTACATAATGAAATAACACTTTTTTTTAAATGTTATGAGAATAAATTCATCACCAACTTCTTACCGATTAACATATTTAAAATAAAAGTCTACATATTTGTTCTATGTGTACGTTTTGTGAAAAGCACGAGGAATCTATTCAGCATTTATATTTTGAATGTTCTAATGCTTTACGTATTTGGAGTTAGGTTCGACAGATTTTTCCTACTTCTCATTTATCTAATAAAGATGATTTTCTCTCTTTTATTAAGAGTGATTGTAGTCCTTTGGTTAAATTGATTAAGTTTGTTGTGATAATTTTTTCTATTTGGGTGATATGACGTATGAGGAATTATGCTTGTTTTCAGGATAAGATTGAGGATTATAGGGCTATTTTGGTTATTAAAAATTTAACTCGTCTAGTGGAAAAATCGTCTAAAACTTCAATGAAGAATGATACGTTAAATTTCAACGTGATCAAGTTTTTTGGTATTAATACTCGTATTGATAAAGTTCTTCGTCTTTTTCCTATTATATGGGAGTTTCCTTCACCAGGCTAGGTTAAATTAACACGGATGAGGCTGCTAGAGGATATCCTAGTCTTGCTACTTGTGGATGTATTTTTCGTGGGAGTATGGGGAAATTTATTTGAGCTTTCTTTGCGTTTCTTGAAGTTTAGACTACTCTGGTTATTGAGTTTTATGGAGTTATACATGCTATGGAGGAAACTCAAAATATGGGGCTCACTAATGTCTGACTGAAATGTGATTTTGCTTTGGTTTGTGTTGCGTTTACTGATAAGACCAATGTTCCCTAGATGTTTCATAATCAATGAAATACCTGTCTTAATTACGGTGGAAAAATCAAGTTTAAGGTTACTCATATTTTTCGTAAAGAAAATACGTGTGCTGATAAGTTGGCTAATTGAGATTTATTCATAGAGAATATTTTCATTGGTATAATAGACATCTAGTATGTTCTTAAGAGTTCTTTATGAATAGATATAGTCTGTTTTTTTTTATGTGATGACAAATGATTGTTGTTACTTGAGGTATCAACATAGCTGAGATATCAAGTTGGATAGTGATAACTAAAAAGCTTTTATTTAAAAAAAAATATTCTTATCTTTGTTTTTTCTTCATTCATCATGTATTTATAGTTGCTGATTCAACTTTGTTACACATTCTTTTCTATTGTAATTTTGATAGTTGTTATTCAAATTACTTTATTTAACTTAATTATACATGTTTGAGTCTTCTTATAAAAGATTATATTTTTTTGTACACTTGTGTTATATAAAATTGGAAATAATGTGCAATATATGATATCATAAATTATATTTATATTTTTCTTGGCATGATGTAATATATAACATTATATAAATAGTCTAATACAGATAAAATAATATATAAATATTTGTGAGTAAATAATAAAGTCATTGTCTATTTGGTGGATGCATTTGAAGGGCACTTCAATTTGTCCACGGTACCTCAAGTCTATTTGGATGTTAGAAATAGTCTTTTCCTAAAGACACCTTTAATGTATTACCTTTAAATTATTTTTTTAACGATAATAAACGAGGAAATATTTTTAATTGTTGAAAAATTATAATTAACCGATAATTTTTGTAATATAAATCTAATTAAATATTAATTTCAACTTTAAAGAATAAATAAATATCCAACTCAATTTATGGGTATGATTGCGGAAAGAGTAAAAGATGATGTCTATGGTTTAGACATTATATCTATTATAATCTAATAACAAGACTAAGTAATTATAATTTCGCGTTGGGTATTTCAAAACTTCCCTCAAATTCGGTTTATGGGAAAAATATATATATTTTAAATCTAAAAAGAGGAAGGAGAATGGAAAAAAGAAAATTAAATTAAATTTATAATACGAAAATAATTTAAATGAATTAATTAAAAGATGTAAGAGAATTTATTTAATTGAATTGAGAAAAAAAAATTAAAAAAAATTGAAATGTGAAAAATTATGGCTATTTTGATATTTTTTTGTAATATTATTTAGAGAATAAATTGAAATTATTTGTAGTGGTTTGTAAAAAGATTGAATGAGAGGATAGAAGAAAAATATACAATTTTATATTATTATTATTGTTGTCGTATGATTGAAAAATAATATATTTTTAAAATAAAATAGGAATTATAAAATTGGTTGAAATATAAATTAAAATTTATAATTTTATATCACATTAAAATTATTATATACAAAATTATTTTAGATAAATAATGATTAAAGTAAATTAATTTATTAATTTTTTTTGTTATGTATATATAATGATGAACTATATAATAATAAAAGATTGAATTGTCTGTGGAAACTACAAAGATTTATTCATTATTCAGCCAGGGCAACGTCTGATAAACTGATCGCGACTGTATAAAAAAAATATTTACATTTTATCATTTTTATTGCTAGCAAAAATTGTTATATGAATTTTAAGTATTCTCTAACATTCACATTTAACTATTAAATAAACTTTATATTAATTACTCCTTAATATATATTCAATTTTTTTTAATGTTATCTTCAGATAACTTTTTTCAAAAAAAAAATTACATTAATTTTTTATTACAATTTAGTTAATATATAAAGTCATTTTTACAGTAGATAACATTTTTATTCTAGTTATTATTATGTCTTTAACTTCACACCTTAAAATTATAATTTTAACACTAAGATCATTACCAATTCATTGTTATATAAATTATTATTACATGTAGTAGAAGTTAATATAATTTTAGGAATTGGTTTAATTAATAGAATTTTTTTTTAGTCTTCATTAAATTTTCAAATGTTATTATAAAATCTGAGTAAAATAATAGATATTTATTTAACTTTCGTTAAATTTTCAAGATTTATTATAAAATCTCAACAAAATAATAATTTTTTAAAACATCATTAAATTTTAAAGGTTTATTGTAAAATTTCAGCGAAATAACGGAGATTTTTTAAACCTTTGTTAAATTTCAAAGGTTTATTCTAAAACCTCAGCAAAATAACATAGACTTTTTAAGTCTTTGTTAGATTCTAAAAATTTATTTTAAAATCTTCCAGATTTTTCAAACTTTAATAAATAAATATAATTAAATCTATTCATAAATAAATAATTAAAAACTATATATTTTTAATATATTTTATAATTAAATTTTTTAAAATTTTGAAAGTGTAATTTTACATTACAAATATGTGTTCCAAAATTTTAAAATGTTATTTTAAAAACTCACTAAAATAACCTTGGAATATAAGAATTTCAACAACTAATCTTGGATAATAAGTATTTTAACAGTATTTGTCTGTAGTTGTTTTATATAATTCCTAGTTTTTTTTGTTACGAACTCATTCTTCAAAAAACTTGACTTATTTTGTTTTAACTTTTGATATACGTATATTTTATGTGCAATTTTAGTTTTAGTTATAATTGTTAATATTTAATTCTCATAATTTTAAAATATTTTAAATTAAGGTCTTTATTTTAAAATGCATCCAATAATTAATTTACTGTGAAAGTGAAAAGTGATAAAGTTAATTTCTCATCACAATATGTTATTTGCAATCTCTGCAGCTCTCAAAACCAATAACACACATGGCTTTGAAGCCCACATGTGATAGGTAATACAATTATTTATGTTATATAAAGCAATGTTAAACATCAATTGTTACGGACTAGTTAATGGTGACTTGTGACTCGAGTTAGGGTAATAAGGTGATGAAAGAAATAATGATAGTGTCTTATTTAATGTTTATTTTCCTTTTATATAATAGACATAAGTGTGATTCCTTCTTAAGACTGTCGTCAACCATGACTTTTTCTTAGATTTAAAAAATCTCAGAGAACTTAAAATCATTTTTTTCTTACATATTTATTTTTTATATTATTATATACATAATAATAAAATTTAATAAATTAATTCACTTTATAATTAATTATTTAAAAATAATTTTCTAATTTATATTTTAACAAATTTTATAATTCCTATTCTATTTTTAAAAAAGTTATCATCAATTATAATAACAATAATAATGATCGATGTTGTTGGTAACTAAATAGTTAATTATTCATTATAATAAACTCATTCATTCTATATGTATGGTGAGAAAGAAAACAAAGAAACATTTTTTGTCTGCAAGAGTAGTATCCTCTGGAAAATTGTCGGTGAAGTTTTGATGAAAGTATTATTATAAACAGTTGTTAAATAGACTTTTCTCTTTTGAAATAATACAAAATTGAATGAAATGAGACCTCACCGTTCCTTCCTAACTCTTTCCTCGTCAAGATGTGATTGCCCAAGTCAACTTTCACGTCATATCTATTATAAATTACTTAACCCGATACACCAATTAAACCTAAATTATTATTTTTTTCGTAATGAATTGCATTTTAATATAATCTTTAATAAGGTTTAATTTAATATTTTATAAAAATATGTCTTTAAGTGTCTTAAAGGGACATTGATTATCTTATTTTTAAAATATAAATGAATTAATATGTTCTAAAAAACAACAAATTAATTGTGATTTTTTAATTTTTACTTTAAATTGTAAAATTTAATTTTCAACGGGATAAAAAAATAGAAAAAATACATACAGACGTAACGCTACCAGAAACACACATATTAGACTCAAAAGTGATGTCCACTCTAAACCTTAAATTCTATTAATTTTGTCTTATATTTTCATATTTAGTTAAATAATAACATTTGTTACGCTAACACTAAATTTGAGAGCTATACTAATTTTTTTTGTATAATCGATCAAAACTATTGCTATTTTGAATGAGAAATGAAAACAGTGATAGCTTAGTGTTAGTAATCACCCAAATACTCCATACATTTATATTTTTGAAAAATAAAAAGTATAATAAATTTTATTGCTTTCGATATTAAAATAGTTTTTATATATTTTTATATCATAATATATATATTAAATATTAGCTAAGAAGTAAAAATACAACTAATCACAGAGTAATTACTCGTTCATAATTAAATAGAAATAGAAAAAATTAAAAACTATTATGGTTAAAAAAAAGGAGTAATACTCTTGCATAATTAATAAAAATGGAAAAAAAATTTAATAATGTTTCTGATAAGGATCATAAATTTAATATTATAAAAAAATATTTTAAAAATATGTTTCTTCTAATAATAAAACAAATAATTAAAATAATTTTTTTATATTAAAAAACAGATATATTAATTATTAAAAACCTACCTTTTACAATTGTTTTTAGGAATATTAAAATTTTACAAATTATTTCCATTTGTGTGGTATATAAACCCATTGGTTTTGATATTTTGCATTTTACTATTATATATGTAAAATATATTAGGTGAAATTTGACATTACAAATTACAAATACAAAAGGAAAGGAAGAGTGAAATAAATAAGAAAAATGAGAAGGGAAATAAAATAATTAAAATATACGCTCTCTTATAAGAAATGAAAATGAAAATATCCGCAAATTCCGAGAATGACTTTTTTTACAGCTTAGAGAATGTGGGATGTTATTTTTTGTGTTTTGATAGCTGAAAAGAAAAGATGTTATACATATTATAGGAGAGAGTCTATTCATCTTTAACCCATGCTTCACTTTTATATGTCTTTTTTTTTAAACATTTTGACCCATTGGGTCTTGACGCATAAAAGAATAAAAAATAAATTTTTTTATATAATTAACAGATTTTATTTTTAATTTATTAATTATTATTTCAATATTTTTATTTTATTTTTTATTATTATCTAGACATTATTAATGTTATCGAATTCAAGTCCTTCCAATAATAAAGAAACTTTAACCAAGTTTTTTTGTCATTTATGATTTTTATTATTAATGTGTGAGACACGTGAATTTTTTTTTAAATGTGTAGCTTAAATATAATTTAATAAAAATTATATTAAAACTTTCAAAAATTTAATTCATTTTATTTTAAATTTATACAACAAATAAATAAATTTTAAAAAAAATTATATATAATTTATAAAAAAATTCTTTAATTTATACAAAACAATTAAATTCAATTTATAGAACAAAAATAATTCATTTCATTTATACAACCAAAATTTATTTTAAAATATATAAATAATAATAATCTATATTGTTTAATTTATATATGACAAAATATAAATAAAATAAATTTAAAATAAATAATATTAAAAATAATAAAATATTTTATATAACATTTAAATAATTTAAATACATTTTTTCTTTTAGTCAAATAATTTTAAATCAAACACTTAATTAATTTAATAAATTTAATTTAACTAATTTATATTAAAAATTGATAAATTAAATAATTTATTATAATATTAAATAAATAATTTTAAAATAAATACAAAAAAGAATTAAATATTAAAATATTTGTTATACATTAAATAAATTTAAATAAATAATTTTAAAATTCTAAAATATAAACATGCGTGGGCTGTGGCGGACGCATATGCGTGGGTCGTGGTCGACGCAAGCCGACACATATGTGTGGGTCGTGGCTAACGCAGATTGGACTTTTTTTTAAAAAAAAAATTCATAAGTGCGTCAATTTTGCGTTAAATGTCATTGTTGTGTGGGTTTTTCGCCATTTTGACCGACGATAATAGCGTCCGTAGATGGCTCACACAAAAATTTAGAAGCTAATTGCTTGTTTTCTTGTAGTTATTATTTTTTTAATTATCTCTTGATCGTATTTATACTATTTATTATTGAGTCTATTAGATCTGTCACTTCAGATTTTTTTTATTAATTAATTTTTTACTTTGTAATTTATCTTTTAATATTTAATTAATTTTATTTATTGTATTTACGTGTCTTTTATTAATACTAACATAAATATGTCTTTCTACATAAGGTTTTCAATAATAAATTTTTCATTCTTTTTCTTCTTCCGACTTTTCAACATTTCGACACGGTCAGTTTAATGTCATTAAAAGCACGACTTTCAACAAAAATTAAAACAAAAATTCGAAATTAATCATATGATTTTACTAAAACAAAAGATAAAAAAACAAAATTTGTGTATTTAAAATATGATACAGAAGTTGTGTTTTGAAAACACAACTTACCCATACTATAATTTTAAAAAATCTGTCTACATAAATAAATTTAAAAGAAAATATATCAGTTTGATAAAAAAATAATTGTGGTATTGCACTCGAGTATTTTGATCAGTCATGAATGTGTTAGACTCTTCCAAGTCAAGAGGTCTAGTTTACCTAGCATTGTGACTCTACGGAATTATGAGTTGGTCCCTATAAATTAAAAAAAGTGTTAATTTTAGAAAAAATATAATAATTTTTTAACTTCAAATTCATGTAATGATTTATTATTAATAAATAAAATATTGATAAAATAATAGATATAAATATTTAGATGTATTTAATTATGAGTCCTGATATATTGACACCCTCTGACAGTAACACACATTTGACATCGTAGACGTGACAGAGTGAGATTACGTGCGAATGAGCGGCACGAACTTCAAAATAAGATAAAAATATATATATTACATCGGTTCTTAGCAACAACCGGTGTAATATTTTTTTTTACTCATAATGAACCATATTACACTGATTAAGTCATTTAACTAGTTATATTAAAAAAAATATTTTTTTTTTCATAAAAAGTGAATAGATCATAAACGTCACATAAATAATCACTTACAAATATACAAGTAACATTTTTGCGTGTGCTATAAATAACATATAACCTATACAACATCAATTAATCTCACGCAATTCCTCTCAAAGTTTGTGTTAATAGTGGGAGAGAGTGGATTAATAAAACATATTTCTTTAATTATTACGTAGGATGCCGAAACTGTTGAAACGTCATCCTAAAAGATGAGTATGACTTTGACATGAAAGTTGTGAATTTTGAGCAATGAAGTTGGCTATATAAACACTTGCTACCACATTACTTCAACACACAAATTAACACACTCATCTTTCTCTTGTGAAAATGATTACTCCCTCAATGCCCTTCTTCTTTCTAATCGCTCTATGCCTCACTTCTGCATATGCGGCAAGGTTTGATATCACAAACCGATGCCCTTACACTGTGTGGGCCGCGGCTGTGCCTGGCGGCGGTAGGATGCTAAACTCGGGCCAGTCATGGGCCTTGGACGTAGCCGCAGGAACCAAAGGGGCCCGCATTTGGGCCCGAACCGGGTGTAACTTCGACGGTTCAGGGCGCGGTGGATGCACGACCGGGGACTGTGGCGGTGTTCTTGAGTGCAGCGCATACGGTAGACCCCCCAACACCCTAGCGGAATACGCGCTGAACCAGTTCAACAATTTGGACTTCTTCGACATCTCCCTTGTAGACGGTTTCAACGTTCCGATGGAGTTTAGCCCAACGTCGAATGGATGCTCACGTGGCATAACATGCAATGCTGACATCAACGGACAGTGTCCCTCTGAGCTGAAGACTGACGGTGGTTGCAACAACCCATGCACTGTCTTCAAAACCGATGAATACTGTTGCAATTCTGGAAGCTGTTCTGCAACTACTTTTTCCAGATTCTTCAAGGATAGGTGCCCCGATGCTTACAGTTATCCCAAAGATGATCAAACGAGCACCTTCACATGCAACGGTGGAACTAACTATAAGGTTGTCTTTTGTCCTTGAACCAAACTTCACCTTCAAACCCGCCTTTTATATACCATAACTACTCCTCCACTACATATATGTATCACTCAAAATAAACAAAATAATTAAGACGTTCGCACTTTGGTGTGCCCTTCTATAACTACATGTGTTTGCACTTCTACCATTGAAATGGGTACTTTCTGAATAATTTCTTTTGGCTCCTCCTTCCAAACTATATCATTATCCTCCTTCCAAACTATAACATTATAAGTATTAAATGTATCCAAGTAATCTAATCAAGATGAGCTAGTATTAATTTCATTTTCTATTTGATATATTTATACTTATTAAAAAAAATCATTCAATAGAAATCAATTTTAAAACTAAAAAATAATTAATTGTTATATTAACAAATTAGATACATTAGAGACTAAACAATTTTTTAGTTTCTAAATTAGTTTTTATTATTGATAAAAAGTTTCTAAATTTGTATTTAATTAGTTATCAAAGTTTTTGCTACCAAATTTAAAATCTAAATAATTGGTAGGTAAAACCTTGAGAACTAATTAGATACCAATTTAGAAACTATTTATCAATAATAAAAACTACTTTAGAAACCAATAAATTTTGTAGTCTATAAAATAGTTTTTAATTTAGTCACTATATTAATTAATTATTTTTATTTATAAAATTAATTTTTATTTAGTAATTTTCTTATTGTGACTAATCTATTTTATGTTTAAGTTAAAAGTACAAATATACAGAGATGAATTTATTTTATATTTATGAATAATAATTTATACTATTAATAATGGATTCTTTTTATGCTAATGATGTTATAATAATTTTTTTTATCCTAAAAAAGTGAAGGCAGCTAGGCATAGTGAGGTGTTGTCTTTTATTTAATATTATATCAAAATTTTAAAATTGATCAACCACATAACTAAATTCTCCCTACACTTCTATATAATTTTTAAATACTAAATATACCCTCTCTTTTTTGAAATAAATATCGGATTGGTCAATTTAGAATCTCAAACCAGATCCAATAATTATGGATCGGATTGTACAATCTAGTTTGTGTTTTAATTTTACAACGATACACAATCGCATATCTGGTTTGATGTTTTGGATTTTAAAAAATGAGGATACGTTTAGTATTTAGAAATTATATGGATGTGTAGGAAGAATTTATCAACCAAAATTAGTATGCAATTCTTGGGTAACGGTCCAACCCAACTCATTCTTGTGGACCAAATGAAGAAGGACCCAAAATGGGGAAATGGGACGTTCGTAAGTAAATTCTCCCTCCACCACCTTCATGTAAATTTTGAAAAGTCGATTTAACTTTTATTTATATTTAAATAATCTAAAATGAAGCATAATATCACATTTTTAAATAATTTTAATTACATCCTCATACTCCATACCTCCTTTCTAACTGCAACACTTTCATGCTTCTCCAACTACAGTGTTTGAGTGTGTGTAAGAGGATTTACGATAATATTTGTTGTATTTGACCTTCTCCAGTGCAAAGATATTTAAAAAAAAAAAAATTGTAATTCAATTTTGCACCTCACTGATTTTTTTATGTGTTTTGTGACTTTAAAAAAATAAATAAATAAGTGAATGAAAACACAACCACCACGAGTAAAAAAAACTACAAAATTTATCTCAATCACTAACATCCACCACCAACTGCCACCATTTGAAAATAAAGAAGAATACACCACACTCATCACCATACTCATAAGGGTGTTGTTGGAATAAAAAAAAATGGAGGTGAAGGAAGGTGTAGGAAAAATTTAGCAAAACGAATGGAATTTGGATTGAAAATTTGGATTTTCCACTTTTTAAAAAGCAAATTATCCCTCTACCTCTATACTTTTCCCCTCCACCTCTATATTAATTTTGAAAAGACAATTTTAACCTTTTTAAATATTTTAAATGACCCTACGTATAAAACATAACTTCACATTTCTAAATAACACCAACTGCACCCGTGCACCTCATACATCTCTTAAGCTTCCAACCACAACACTTACATTCTTCTCCACCCACAACCTTTGAGAAAACAATTCCATTGTTTTAGTGTGTGTGGATTGACAAGAAAATTTGTTATATTTGATATTTTCTAGTGCGAAGACATTTTTTTTTTTAGTTTTGTACTCCATTTTTTCATCTTGGTGATTTATTTTTTTTGGGTTTTTTGACTTTCAAAAAATAAAAAAATAAGTGAACGAAAACACAACCAACACTATTAAAAACACTACAAAACTTACCTTAACCATCATCCATCACAAGAAACCACCACTATTTGAAAATGAAGATGAAGACACCACACTTCCAACATACTCAAAATAATATTGTTGAAATTAAAAAATATATATAAAAATACTGAAAAAATGTATGAAAGTGGAGGAAGAATTTGATTCATTCCTTCTCATAGTAACTATTCAATATCTTATGAACTTTTTTAAACTACAACAAAATCAATAATTATAAATATTGATTTTTCTTATACAATTGCCCAAATTATGTCAAAATTCACAATAAAAGTGCCCCAATAAGAAAAGTAATATCAATAAAATTTAATTTAATTCATTTTTAGAAAACCATAATTTAAAACATTACTTTTATTTACAATATTTTCGACTGATAGTTTAATCAATTTCCATATTTTTATGCATGCATTCAACATTTAAGATTCAATTTGAACCCTAACTAAAGATTTTGGGGTGACATTTTTTCTTTGGCACCATAATTTTCGAACGGAATAGAGGGACAATAGTTTCATCAAGGAAATCTCATAGGTAAAGAGATTGCATGTAATCACAGACTGAAGTTGGTGTTCTAAGATTTGCTGCTAACAAATTTGATAGCAAATCATCTCAACTTATTGTATTTATCATCCATAATATGGTATAAACTCTTAAGCTGTTCAAGGATTTTTGTTAAACTCTTGATATGGAATCAAAGTATTAACAATTTGGAATGTGGGTTGGATTGGATTCATGAATTTTGTTATATGTATGATTGACTTGTATTGTGAGAGATATTTTTGAAGTTCAAAACTCTATCACTAGTGATATAATAAGTTTTCACTCTCCCAATAATGCAAATAATATTCGATACAAAATATATGGCTAAAAAAGTTTAAGCAAGATAAAAAAAACATATTAGTTAATGTTCTTATCTTTATTTTCCTCTCCGTCATGTATTTATAGTTGATGATTCAACTTTGTTACACAATATTTTATTATAATTTTGATAGTGTTGTTCTTTAATCTTGTCATGTATACTTACTTAATTTAACTTGATTATACATGCTCGAGTAATCTAATAACAGATTTTTTTTTTACTTGTGTTATATAAAATTGAAAATAATGTGCATATATACATCATAAATTATATTTATATTTTTCTTGGCATGATGCAGTATATAACATTACATAAAATAGTCTTATACAGATAAAATAATGTATAAATATTTGTGAGTAAATAATAAAGTCATTGTCTATTTGGATGCATTGCAAGGGGCACTTCAATTTTCCACGGGTACCACTAGTCAAGTCTATTTAAATGTTAGGAATAGTCTTTCCTAAATATAACTTTAATGTATTGCCTTTAAATTGTTTTTTTTAATGATAATGAAAGAGGACATATTTTTAAATATTGAAATTTTATAATTAATCGATAATTTTTGTAACATAAACCTTATTAACTACTAATTTCAACTTTGAAGAATAAATAAATACCCAACTCAATTTATGGGTATGAGTGTGGAAAGAGTAAAAGATGATGTCTATGGCTTAGACATTATAGACTTTATGATAATCTAATAATAACACTAAGTAATTATAAATAATTACTTTACAATGAATTTCAATTTTAAATCAGTAACTTGTATATATGTTAATTTGATATATATATATATATATATATATATATATATATATATAAAATACCCAAAATAGACTTCAAGGGAAGACTAATACCAGATTTACACACCGTGTAGTCAAGGGAATTCAGCCCACGTCACTCAAATTCCCACTTTTAATTTCGCGTTGGGCATTTCAAAACTTCCCTCGAATTCGTTTTCTGGGAAAAAGATTTTTTTATTTATTTTAAATCTGGAGAGAGGAAGGAGAATTGAAAAAAAAGAAAATTAAATTAAATTTGTAATAAGAAAAAATAATTTAAAATAATTAATTGAAAATGTAAGAGAATAAATTTTAATTCAATTGGGAAAAAGGAAAATTAAAAAATTGAAATGTGGAAAGTTATGGTTATTTTAATATTGTTTTTGTAATATTATTTGAAAAAAATGTACTATTAATAATTTCAAGTTTTGTAAGTTGGTTTTGGAGACAAAAGAAAATACTATAAGAAAATTGTGAAATAAAAACTAATTTTAGAAACTAAAATAATTCGTTATATATTAACTAAATTAGAGATTATTTTATAAACTAAAAAATATTAGTATATAAAATAATTTTTATTATTAATAAAAAATTATAAAGTAATTTTTTAAATTGGTATCTAATAATTAGCTACTAAAATTTTATTTACTAATTACTTATATTCTAAATTAATCTTTGTTAATCTTTTAGAGACTAATTTATAATCTAAAACATTAGTAGCTAAAATCTGGATAGTTAATTTAGATATCAACTTAGAAACGACTTTATCAATTTTTATTAATAATAGAAAACTACTTTAGATATTAATATTTTTTTTGTCTCTAACATCATATCTAATTTAGTTAATATAGTGACTAATTATTTTTTATCTCTAAATTTGGTTGTTATTTAATAATTTTTTCATTATCTCTAAATTTGGTTGTTATTTAATAATTTTTTTAGTGAAAGTTGAGACTCCTAAGTACTTGGAATAATTGGTGTTGGATAACCTCTAATATTTAAATTAGTAACTTTTAATTAAAAAAAATCAATTTATAGGTTTTATGGTCATCTAATAATAAAACTAAGTAACTATAAATAATTACTTGAATAATGAATTTTAGTTTTAAATAAGTTATTATTTTTTTATAATTATCATTTGTTCTTTTTCTATAAATCATTGAATTAAAGTAAATCTTTTGAAAAATTATCATTTTGTAAATTGTAAGTGATTGGGGATTGTTAGGATGTGCATTGATTAAGAATTTGTCTAGAATGAGGTATCATAACACTATTGATATATTGAAATAATATGGATGAAGATATTCATATGAATTAACCATGTCTTACATGTTGAATTGATTAATATGTATATGTGGTTGTGTGGAATTCATAACGATAGTAGTATGACAGGTGCAAATCTCTGAGTCTGAATCATTGCACGGGTCTTCCAGAAGTATGGTCAAATGTGTTAATATTAGTGAATTTTTGGCACAAATGAGATTGAACTATTTGACATGAATAATGTGAAATATGATATATTTAGAGACACTTTATTTTTTTTAGTATATTTAAAATTAAGAAAGTGTCATGATTCATATGAATTTGATTAAATGATTCAAATATAAATTCTTTAAAAAGTTTTAAAAATCTCTAGTTTATCTTAATTTTTTTTTTGGTGTTGTTTTTTTTTAAAAGAAATTGCAATGATGATGTGTTATACATGATAAAAAGATATTACAGGTTATAGATTTTCACATTGAAGATGATACTTTTTTTTCCTTTTGATTATTTTAATATTTTGTATTAATGATATATATTTAGAAATCTTGATATAAAGAGATAGTATTTTGTGATATAATAGTATGATAATGTAAATTTTATTTATATATTAAACATCATATCATAGTAATTTAATAAGAGATAATACATTTTACATTTTATATATATATATATATATTTTATTTTTATTTTTTTTTTCTGCAATACCATTTATACACACAAAACAAATACTCTTCTAGTCTTCTCTTATTGTTGTTTAAAAAATTAGTCTGATGGCTCTATGTTTCACCTTCACAACTGCTGCATATGCCGCAAGGTTTCACATCACAACCCATTATTTTGTTAAGATCCAAGATTACAAATACTAATCATTAGATTTACTTACCACACTTTTTATAATGTATAATAAAATTTGAGAATAAATTTGTTAGAAAAGCTCATACTAATCACGTTATAAAAATTTATTAAACTATAATAGAATTTCACCACATGATAATAACAAAGAATATTGAAAAAAAATGTTTTTAAATTTATAATAATCATATATTAAAACAAAATTTTGATAATATTTATTATTTTAAAAATTTAAAATTATATTTCTAAATTTTTATATAAACAAATTATAATTCTAATATTAAGAAAATCATATAAAAGATA
>Ga0123342_1005591_pt1 | contig 18090 bp, 13 predicted proteins | sample Turbeawhitnodule_FD_89960 | JGI IMG/M metagenome (GOLD analysis project Ga0123342, IMG submission 89960) | Root nodule microbial communities of legume samples collected from Mexico - Turtle bean Mexico white nodule | ecosystem: Host-associated > Plants > Roots > Nodule | place: Mexico: Nepantla...
CCTAAACGACAGTGGGTTAGGAGAACCAGTATTCCAACTGTTGAAACATCTCCAGAAAATTTCTTGTTGAGTATGGAGTATGTTTGTTCTCAGGCTATTCCAGGATCCGACAGTTCGTGTAAGTGGGAGCCGGTAGGAACAGAGGACAGGTTAGTGGCAGATTCAGTCATGATGAACGTGTTGAAACTCAAGGGAGTTTCAATGAAGTCTTCAAGATGATTAAGAAGGTTGGTGGCAACTAGAGGTGGAACATTGAGTTTCGTTGATAGATTACAGAAGTACATGTACACAGTTGAAGCGCAGGTGAACATTGTTTTGTGGCTTCAAGTGGGAGATTGTTGAGTGTGAATTCAGAACCAATTGGGTTGGGCTGACTAGACACCATGTTTTAGTGAATGAGATTAATTATTGTGTCCCCTCTATAATCTCTATTTAAGAGATCTTTGTTCTTGTAAAAAAATTGTAACAAACAGAATGAAAACCTAATTAGTTGCCCGTGGACGTAGGTTGCAAATTGGCAACCGAACCATGTTAAATCTTGTATTGTTTATTTTCTGCAGTTGATTCGTGATTGTGTGTGTTTCTTCCGCATGCGTTTTTCCCATTAATACCTAGATACTGATCTCCGAGTTGTCTGACAACCTCCCCAGTCTGAGTCGCAATAAGTTGTCAATGTCAATTGTTCTCGGATGGCAATAGTAATCCTTGTCTTGGTGATCCTTTGATGTACTTAAGGACTCGAATTGTGGCATCCCAATGAGGTTTCTGTGAAGCCTGTATATATTGACTTAGGGTCCGAACGGAAAACACTATGCCAAGCCAAGTAACCGTGAGGTATATCATTCGTCCCACAAGTCACCTGTATTTGACTGGATCCCTTAATAACTCTCCATCGTCTGGTGTGAGTTTTAGGTATTGCTCATAGGAAATTTTTCTGGACGAACACCTGTGAGTCTCGTATCCTGCAAAATATCAAACACATATTTTCTTTGTGACATGTAAATACTAGCATACCAGCTTCCAAATGGGAAAATTCAATCCCTATAAAATATTTTAAGTCTCCAAGATCTTTAATGTGAAATTGTCGTAATAGACAGTCTTTAAGATGCTGCATTTCTGTCAGATCATTTTCTGTCAAAAGAATATCGTCCACATAAATCAAAAGGGTAGTAAATGATGAGTTATTTTGTCTTGTGATTAAAGAGTAGTCCGCCTTAGACTTTTGAAATCCTACAGATTTAATCACATGACAAAATGTTGAAAACCATGTCCGGGATGCCTCTTTGAGACGATAAAGGGATTTGTTGAGTCAACATACAATGTTCTCCCCTGTCGATGATGCCCAGGTGACAAGTCAATGTAAATAATTTTGTGCAATTTTTCATGTAAGAAGGCATTTTGCACATCCAGCTGGTGAATAAATCAATTTCCGGTTGCTGCAATAGTGAGGAGACACCTCAAAGTTGTTAATTTCGTTGTTGGTGAAAAATTTTCGCAATAGTCAACACCTTCAATCTGAATGTATCCTTTTGCGACAAGGCGTGCCTTATATCTGTTGACACTGTCATCCGATTTGTACTTTATTTTATAGACCCATTTGCATTCGATGGGTTTTTGCCCGGCGGGTAATGATGTCAAGGTCCACGTTTGATTTAGATGCAAGGCGAAAAGCTCTCCATCCATTGCTTTTTTCCAATTTGGATCAAGGATAGCTTGACCATAAGTGTGAGGTTCTTTGGTGATTGTGATGTTAGCAAGATATGCACTATGTGTAGAAGAAAATCGTGAATTAGAAAGAAAATGATGTATAGGATACCTGTTTCCATTCGACCAATCTTGGGTAGTGGTCGGATGATTGGCTCGGGTAAATAACATGCAGGCTTATACTACATGTCTCCTCTTCCAAACCAAACACACACATCTCAAATTTCGACCGACCCTGATTTATGGCACAAGCGTCTCAAACATCCTTCTCCGACGCATCTACAACTTGCATCTTCATTACTACCTATCCGTAAAAATCTCATTCTCATTCATAATAATAGTAGTATTTGTCTCATAGCTAAACAAACAAGGCTACCATTTCCTTTAAGCACAATAAAATCTCATTCTCTTTTTAATCTATTGTATTGTGACATTTGGGGTCTTCATAAAACCCCAACTCATTTTGGAAAACGTTTTTTTCTCATTATAGTCGATGACTATACTAGATGTACTTGACTATTCTTATGAATCACAAGTCTGAAACCCAACATCTCTTAGAATCATTCGTTCCATTTGCACAAAATCAATTTCAGACATCTATTAAAATTATCCGCGTTGACAACGGATTGAAATTTATTTCAATGCATAATTTTTTTTTCTCAAAAAAAGTATTGAATGTCAACGCACTTGCGTCTACACTCCTCAACAAAATGGAGTAGTAGAACGCAAATAGACACATTTTAAACACAACACGAACCCTCCTATTTCAGCCCCAGATACCATATAAGAAAATGATATATAAGAAGATGGTAAGAAAAATGTATATTTCTTATTATCTTGTGTGTTTACAACACTCCATATATAGAAAATATATATAAGTATATGAAGGCTTATATATTTAAACAACATTCGCCCAGATATTGCCTTTACAATCAATAACCTCAGCCGATTTATCTCCACTCCTACAACACTCACCAGCAATGTCTTGCCTTCAACATTATCTGAAAGGTAATGCTGGAGATGGAATCTATCTACCTCGCACCAGTATCATTCAACTCAGGAGTTTTAGTGATTCAAACTGAGTCACATATCCTGAGACTCACAAATCAATCATGGGATACTCAATCTTCCTTGGTGACTTATCTCTTGGATTTTTCTCTTTTAACACACTAAATCACTTTTACGTTTTATAAGATACAATTCATTCTCTTTTTCGTTTTTCTTATTCTATCTTTTATCGGTTCTCTCTTATTGTGAGCAGCGTTATTCGTTCTCTCTGCCTCTCACATTCGTTGTTACTCTATTGACTTGATTCTTGATCTTTATTTGAAGTGTAATACTTACAATTTTAAATATAAGAAATAATACTATTTTTTTTAAAAACTAATGTTTTAATCTAAAATTATTTGAAGAATATGTATTCATTAGACTATGAGTTGGAGCATGTTTAGACTTCATGCAGCCATAACATTACCACAAAGGATTTTGATATTTTAATGAGTAAAAAAATATAAAATTATTTTAAATTTTGATTGTTTTACTATATAAAATGTTTAAATTGGTTTAGCAATGCTGCTTTTGAGAAAACTTTATGTTGGCATAATCGATACCATATAGATTTTTTTATTAAAGTAATATATATATATATATATATATATATATATATATATATATATATATCCGATGTTAAAATACTATTTAATTAATTTACTTTGATAAAGAAAATATATTCAATTGACACTACTTAATATTTGTCTTTTTATGAAATAAATAAAAATATTTATATTAAACGAGTTTATATTAATGTACTTCAGTAATTTCTCGTTCAAAATTATCATTTAAAATCTCCTTTCCAAGATTTTGTTTGAAACTCAATCCTTAAGTAATTTCGCCTTCTTCCATAGTTGAAGCCATAACTCAATCCCAAATTGTTACTGTATTTTGCACACTCCATTAATCCATTTCACTTATGATAAGTGTCAAATTTACTTATTACATTATTTAATTTAATTTAGACATTTAAGTTGCATGAATTAAATTAATTGGCATTAGAATGTTGAACGAATTATAATTTATAGAATGATCCATTTTACAAAGAGTTAATTGGATTTTATAACCTATTTTTAAAATAATTTTTGAAGGGAATATAAACTATGGGAGCATGCATTATATCACAAGCCAATTAACAAAAATAAAATTAAAATCGCATAAGTTTAGATTTAGAATTTTTTTAAATTTATATAAAATTTAAATATAAACTGAATCACATAAACTTATGAAACGATTTGTAACTTCAAATTTTTTTATGTCGAATAAATTATTTTCTATCAAACACATTTTCTATTTTCTTTTTCTATTTTCTTTTCTTTTTGAATTTAATTAAATGGCATAGTATGTTTGGATAAAAAAAATTACAGGAAATTTGAATGTGGGGCACATTTCAATTTCTCCTTTAAAATAATTAAAATTCGATATAGAAGAATATTTCATGTCCACAAAACATGATGCTTGAAAATTATAATTTATTACAAGGACTAAAATCTGATTATAAGTATTGTTAAAATATTTATATAACTTACTGTGAGTTAAAGTGATACAACAATTATTTTATCAATAATTTTAACTATTTACCATATTAAATAATTTAACAAAAATAATACGATATATCGGGAAAAAATAGTTATAACTAAAAAATAAAAAATTTCAAATTCTATTTACCTAGCTACTGTTTTGCAGTAGTCTTGTGTTTGTAATCTAATTGAACATTTCAATGCCAAATTTATGCGTTGATGTTAATTTATAATCAACATTTTAAATAAATGGTTTCTCGAAGTGCTTTGGATTAAGAGAACAATTTGAACACTGATTTTTATAGTTTTAGTCGGTTGGTTAAGTCTTCACTCTTTTCTTTAAAAGTGGGTTTTCCTCTCTCTTTTCGCTATTTTGTCTTTTAGTCTCCATAAAGTTCAGGTTTGGATGATACCTCTAAAATATACTACAACGCTCAAGTTAAAATTCAGTATTCGGCATTCGGTATCCTGAGCACTATATATAACGTACTTGATTCTTGAAATCAGTGCTGATTTGTATGATTATCATAGACCTTTTTTTATTGAACCGAATTAGGGAGTTGGGTCATGCTTAGAGATACATTGCCTAATATTTAATAGCTTCTTCTTCTTGCACCCCTATGTTTTTCTTCCTACACCCCTACAACTTTGTAAATCCCAAAACTCCCCTTCACATTTTATTTGAAAAAACTTGAGTTTTTGGATTACCGAAAATCAAGATCCGGGAGTGTGCTATGGATTCATCAATCCAAAAGTAAATCGTGTTACTTTCTGGATGAGGGAGTGTTCTAGAACCAAAGTTTGCATAAATTGTTGATTTTCATATTGTTGAATCCGAAAGCCTAATTTCTATTACGGATTGGTGGATCCGGAATGTATTAATGTTTTGCATTTTATTTACTCATCATTCATTAAAGAGACAACCCATATATTATAAAATCAATTACTCATCAATCCACCACCTTTTCCTACTTATTTTCTAATGATTTAGAATAAGATTTCCTGAATTTAAATTTCAAAAGTTCGGATTCCAATAAGATTAAAAATAATATTTACAACTTTCATTGGCATAATGCAACCAAATTTTGCTTGCACTAGTAAAATGAGTATTATGTATTACCGTCAATTTACAGATTAATTGTGGGTTTCTTCATTCAGCTCTATAACTTTTCTCCCTTAAATCACAATATGTTTATGCTTGTTATGGACACTAAATGGCTTTCCCTTTTAACCCCTTTTTGCATGAACCCTAGCTTTTATTCCTTTTTTTTTTTAATTTTTTACACTGTTGGATCATAGCTTTTTCAAAATTGGAGAGTGAAACAGTTTTTTGGATTAACACTGATATTCATGTACTACCGGAAACACTAGTCTGGGAGGTTACCGGACGCATCAATCCAAAATTTTACCATCAATCCGAAATTTTACCGGATTCTATGATTTGAAATACACAAAAATAAATACGAAATTCCTATTTTATAAAACTATCGTATTGTGGAACTGCAAATCCAAAAGACAAAAAAATTACTTACCTTAAAAGAGAAACCCCCTTCCTTCCACCAAGTTTCTAAGACTCAATCCTAAACCACAAGCAGAAACACTAAATGGAACTGTGTGAGAGAGGAATGAGATTCGTGAAGAGACAATGGAATGACGCTGCTATGAGAAAAAGGAATGTGACGACGCTGCTGCGAAGCAAATGAAGAAGAAAAGAATAGTTTAGGATTAAGGACATTTTTGAATTTTTAAAAAATAATAGAGACAATTTTTTTTTACATAATATTGTTAGAGTTCAGTTAGAAAAATGTAAAAAAAGAAAAGAACTCCAATATTTAATTGATCATTAGCCTAATTAATTTTAGTTAAACGTAATGATTTTTTTATTGGCGATCGGCTTATATGATGTCGACGGTCAGGATCCTACTGCTACATAAAGTAGTTAAATTCATTGGATGAGTGGCACACGTCTCAATGCCAATTTAATGCGATTATGTTAAGTACAGTAACAGTCTTAATGTAATACAAGAATGTTTTTATCAATAATTTTAACTATTTATCATATTACATCATTTAATAAAAATAATACGATATATCGAAAAAAAATTGTTACAGTAAAAAGTAAAATTTAAAATTCTATTTATCTCCTTCTCTAACTATCTCATACTCTAATAAATACTATATATATAAATTAAAGTAGAAATTTAATGTTGTGGCCCTTATAACACATACCAAGTCAATGAAATTGTAAATTGTTAAAGGAGTGAGGCTGCAGAAAACAGCAGTTGTCTTGTGTTTGTAACCTAATTGAGCATCTCGATGCTAAATTAATGCGTTGATGTTAATTTGTCAACATTTTAAACCAATTGCATTCATCTAAGTAAAGTATCTAAATTTATTGGATGAGTGGCACGCATCTCAATGCTAAATTAATGTTTTCATATTAGGTTTGTTTGTTTCTGTCATGTACTATTCAATGAGATGATATATGTCATTTGGACGTGGGAAAAAGAATATGTGTTATTTTTTAATTTACATTTTATTTTAATATTTTTAGTATTTTTTAATTTTTATTACCGTAAAATTTTTTAATATTAAAAAATAGTATTTTTCATTTATATAAGATTTTATTTATTTTTCATTTTTTTAATATATGTTTAATATTTTAAAAATTACTTCATCTTTTGTTTTTATTTAATTTGTGTTATATTTATATTACTATATTTTTTTATAATTATTATGTTCATGAATTATAATTTATTTGATAATAATTTGTTATGAAATTATTTTCTATTTTTAATTACATTTGTAATATTTTTTATTTTTCATTATTACATAATTTTTAATATTAAAAACTAATATTTTTTTATTTATATAAGATTTTATTTATTTTTTGATTTTATAGTATATTAATATTTTAATAAATTATTTGAAATTATATTTTTATTTAATTTATTGAATATATTTTTTTTTAATTATAATTTTTAAATTATACCTATTTATTTTACAAAAAAACAAATGGAGATTTGGAATTGGAAGTTGAACACCTCCACAGAAACGAAAGTTGGATCTGCAAAGTTATGAAGTTCAACACAGAAAAAGAGAAGCTAACCGTATAGGAAGAGAAATTCATAACAAAGAAGAGAAATGGGAGAACAAAATGGGACAATGATGGAATATAACTTTTAATTATCATTGCTCTAACAAAGCTTCTGCCTAGCCTATACGCACTTAGCAGAACGCATACCTTTTTCTGTATTTTATTTTAATTACAATTTAATAATATTATGAATAATTATATTAATTATAATATTTAGAAATAATAATATTATTAATATTAATTATAATACCAATATGGATAATAATAATATCTATAATAATAATATTAATATTAATTATAAAAATATTCAGACAAAATATAATTATTATAAATAATAATAATATTAATAAGGATAGTAATAATAAAATTATTATTATTATTATTATTAATTGTATGTTTTATATTATTTTTAACAATTCAATTGAAAAGAACCAATGATTAAGTATAATATTAATTAATAGTCCATTTAAACTTCTAATACTTGGCCAATTTCTTCTTATGCATCATACAAGACTTAAAATGACAACTTTGTCATTTTTTTTATCATTTTTATCACACCCATCTTGTCCTTTTTTTTTGGATTTTAAAATTTGAAACTTTAGAACTCAAGATTTTAAAAATATATAATTTGAAAATGAAAATAAAATAATATTACACAGCTTTTGTTTAAGAAAATTTTGGAATTAAAAGATTTATATATGAAAATGCAAGAAGAAAATATGAGAATGGAGGATGACATTATTTTATAATATATATATATATATAATTATCACGTATTATCTGTTTTGGAGTTTTATTATGATTTTGTCCTTGCATCTCAATAAATTAAAGGAGGCATGAATATTTAAATTGATATTGACCTTTTAAGCGATGTAAGATTATATTAGATATATCGGAACAAAATATTTCTTTAACAAAATAAAATTAAGATGAAATCAAATTGAAAATTTAAAATTAACAATATTTTTAGCTTGTATCCTACTTAAGTAACTTTGTAAAGGAATAATTAGTTTATATTATTGATTAAATCCTAGAAAAGTTTATTTGTTTTCATGGTATTTTTTTTTTTAGAAAGTGGGTGAAATATTAGATTGGAATATAGTAGTTTTACAAAATTATGAGTTAGTCGAAAAATGTGTTGAAATAAACTTGTTTTGTTTAAAAAGAGTTCTTCTTCTCCTCCAATCATCCATTTAATCTAGGATTGTCAATGTCTCCCGTTGAAGAGAGATATTTAAGGTAAAATTATTTAGTCATTTATATAGTTAAATTATGCTTTATTACCAATATTGTAATGATTAACTCTTAAATCATATATATGATAATAAGTAAAAAAAAAATCATGTGGTGTTGAAAGACTTTTTGAAAGATTACAAGGCACGATCGTTGAGATATGGCCACCTATTCTTTCTAGCTACAACATGTCAAAAACAACCTTAAATTCTTACACAAGAATGCTCGATAATAAGTTTCCTCATTTTCGCATAAATTGCTTGTGCCCTGACTTTTTCATTGCTAATTGTTATCAGATAATGGTCCTTTCGGTCTCTTTTTATTAAAGAATAAACTACTTTCTTTTTTTTCTAAACCACATTTAAATTTTATATTATTATATTGTATTTTATATATTTATAGTACCATCAAACTTTCTGTCTCCTTGAATAAATATTTGTAGTACATATTCAAACTGTTTGGTTCTTATATATATAAAGATAAAGATGTTAGTAACAAAGTACATACGTATGTACATACATCAAGGAGACTACATTTAGAGTAAAGTTATAACAAACCTCATTGTCATCGGATCTTTATTTGATCGGGAAACATTTCAAAACAACAATTTATGATAAATACTTTATGGAAATTTTTAAAAGTTTTTTTATTAATTTCCATTTTATAAAGAAAGCATGTTGTTTAGTAAGGTCTCTAACTGATGAACATATATTTATTCACACTTAATAGCTTTAATAATAGATTATTGGACTATAATAATAAATAAATCTATTGTTTAATTAATATTCATATAATTGAGTTTATTTGGACCTTAACTATTATTTTTGTTAATTTTGTGTTTTTAGAGTAAATGGTCTGAAAGAAGTGTCTACATTTATGCATGTGCCAAATATGTAAAAGTCCAAGTTACTTATTGAACTAAAATAGAAAACAAATTCCGAGAAGAAGAAAGAGAAAATAAAATCTACAATATTTCAAAAACAAATTTGGAAGCAAATCTTTTACAAAATATAAGAATTATGCAAAGTTGGAAACTTAGAAACTGTTAACAAAATCTAAACTACAATATTTTCCCAAGATCCTTGGAGCAGAAAAGCCTATAAAAAGGACAAAAGCCTCAAAAAGAAAAGAGAGAGTTTTCATAGGATTTTCTTAGTTTCTTTCTTTCTTTGTAATTCTTTTGTTTTGCCTCCGCATGGAAGGCTAAACCTTTTTGGTTGATTCTTTTGTAATTCCCCATTGAGTTATGAGGTTTTGTTCAATAAAAGTTTCAATTTTTAATTCTCTATAACAGTTGTTTTAGTATTCTAATATTCTGGAAAACTGATTTTTGTGAGAGGTTATATTTGAACGCATGATTGAGAGTCTTCCTTATCTTAAACTTTGGTTTCTTAGTTAGTTCACATAGCTCTAATTAATTTTTTGGGCGCATGATTCAAGAGAGAGGAGATAAGCATTCCCATGGAGTATACGCATAGAACAAAATGGGCATTGATTAAACCAGGAGACGCATGCTTTACTGGTGAGTTTCAGTTGAATTATATTACCACATGTACAATCTGGTTTAACTCTGTTGGAGGATTGAGAAATGATTAAGCTTTAGAGAACATGTGAAGAATTCAATGGTGGAAGAGCTTGGAGATCAACCGTTTTTTAATTACTATTTTAATCTCTCCGTTTTTTAATTACTATTTTAATCTCTTTTATATTTTTTGCACAACTATCTCAACCCCTTTTATCTTTATTGTTACTGCTAACTTTTATTGTTTGCAGATAGATTCTAAACACCGATCTACTAATTTTACCATTGGATTCATTGGAAGACGACTTGAGATCATCTGACCACAACTATACTATCATCTCTTTAGTGTTAGACAAGTCTACTTTGGAATCATATTTAATTTGACTGCTAAACAACAACTATCAGTAAACTTTGCACCCCATTTACGAAAGATTAAAATGTCAATTTATAATTTTATTATTCAATTTCAGTTTAATTACAACCCCATATTCAACATAGGAAATTCAGTCTTTCTTTTCCTATGTTTGTTTTCAAAATATTACAACTTTAATTCAATCCTTATTTTTTAATTTTCAAAAATTATTAATTAACATAAAAAACAATAATTATGAAATTAGCCTTGCTAAAATATATATTGCAAAGTCATAAATTTTTATTTAGATTTTATGTTTATAAAAACATGTTTATTTAATTATTATGATATTACAAATTTCATAACATTTCCCCCCTCTCATTTTTATTTTCTTTTAAATACTCCCTTTACTCAATTATTTTTATCTCTTTTTTTCGTTTATTTCTTAATCTGCTCATATTTTAATTTTAATAATTTAAATATTGGAAGTTCTTATGTAATTATATGAAATATCAATCAAACAATGATACTTCTTCAATTCACTTTTAACGCTTATATTCAAGTTAATTATATTTAATTATGAAAAAAATTATGTCGACAAAGTAACTACAATAAATAAATAAACTTTGTGAACCAAATCGACGTATCTAAAAAAAAGTAAAAAAAATATGTATGATAGCCGACCCAACCAAAAAATAAAATAAAGATAAAAAACTATGTGTAGGACAAAGTGGACACAATTAAAAAAAATATAAAAAAAATAACTGTTGTGTAGGCCCAACCCTCTTTACTCTTTTTAATTAATTAAAAAAATTCATTTTATATGTGTTAGCCTAGTCAACACAATGTGTTTTTATTATTTTTATTTATTTTTAGTTAACATCCCTTTAAAGTGTGTTTGCCCAATGCTATTTATTTTATGTGCGCCTAGTTCAATTTGACTCAATATATTTGCATCCTACACTCAACCTACACTTATCTCTGACAGATAATCCACGCTTATCAGACAAAAAAACAAAAAGTAAGAGCAAAATGGATCACTCTTGGAGATGTAAACTCTAAATACTTTCATTCCACTATCATCTATAATAGAATGAAAATTAAAATAATTGGATTATGGATAAAAGGGGTGTGGATCGAGAATCCAAAAGAGGTAAAAAAGAGAGAAAGTTTTTCTTTTCAAAATTCAGTTTCAGGACAAAGAAAGTATCAAGTTAAATTTAGACGGATTTCCTTTTCCATTATAGCCTCAAAAGAGAATGCATACTTAAGAGGAATGTTCACAAAAAATGAAATTCAAGGGGAAATATGAGAGTGTGAGGGAAGCAAAAGCCCAAGTCTAGATGGGTATAATTTCTCTTTCATTAAAAATCATTAGGAAACAATGAAAATAAACATAATAACAACTCTTAAAGACTTCCGTAATTTGTGACATTCATGACTCTTACTCCAAAACAAGAAAATCCTTTAGAGATAACACATTATAGGCATGGTGAGATGTATTTATAAGATCATCTTTAAATTGTTAGCAAATAGACTAAAAAATATCCTACCTAAACTCATAGATGAGACACAATCAACTTCTAGTAGGTAGGAATTTACTTGATAGCGTCTTAGTTGCAAAAGAGGTGGTACATGAGATTAGAAATAAGAAGAAAATGTGCATAATTATGAAGGTTGGTTTTGAAAAAACTTATGATTTAATTAAGTTAACTTTCATACTCTATATGTTGGAGAGGTTAGGATTATGTAAAAATTGGATGAGTGATTTAAAAATTGTCTGACCTGAACAACAATATCAATTTTGGTAAATGATAGTCCCACAAATGAAATTAAATCATCAAAATGGATCAGACAAGGAGACTCACTTGCTCTTTTCCTCTTCATTGTCGCAACAGAGGACTAGTTGTATAATAAGACAAGCCAAAAGCTTAAAGTGCTTAGAAGGAGTAAAAATATGAGAAAAACCAAAAAATTAATACGCTTCAATATGAAGATGACATTTTATTTATCTGTGAAGATAAAATGAAAACAATAAAAGTTGTTCTAATATGTTTTTGAATTGGTTTCAACTTTCAAATTAAATTTATTTAAGAACAAATTAGGTGGGATTGAGTTAAATACCACTCAAATAGAATTATATGCTGTTTTTTTTAAAAAAAAATCAATGAAAATACCCTTCACCTATTTAGATGTACCAATAGTGGGGAATCCTTGGAAATTTACCATGTGGGAGACCGTAATACAAAAAGTTAAAGAATAAAGTAGCACTTTGGAAGGGTATGGTTTGCTAGATAAAATATGTTATTATAACTCTATCCTTTTTCTTTTTGTCTTTCTTTAAATCGCCACAAATGGTAATAAAGGAGATTAAAAAAATTCAAAGAACATTTATGTGTTGGATATCTCAAGCTATTCAATTAAATATATTTGATGAAACCATAAGTCTTGAAGAGAAGACTTATTGCCTCATGAGAGTCTAGGTAGCTTAGTCTAGTGTTTGTGTCTTGATTTATCTCCTATCTCAAGCATATGATGAAGAGTCCAAACACAAAAACCTTTTCAAAAGAGTTAAATTATTTTTACTTAACTAAAATATTTTTCAATCAATTAAAAGTACTTTTAACTAGTTAAATTTCCATTTCTCGAAAACTGCGGTTTTTTAATTGATTGAATTTGCTTTCAATTGGTTAAAATTCTTCTTGCCTAAAAAGTACGATTTTTCAATTGATTATTTGAAGAAACAATTTGTTAAAATTTTCTTTGATGGATTTTATCTCTAAAACTATTTTAATTTAGTTTTGTTTCCATTTTCAGTTTCAACTCCTCAGAATCTATTTTAAATCTGATTAAGTTTTTTTTTTTGAAAAATCAACTTGTTATTTCCCTTTCCAACTTGTTATTTTCTTAACAATTTTCAAAAAAAAATAGAATTATGTTTTTGTTTTAAGTCTATAAAAGGAAGACTTGGTTTCTGATTTGAATATCTTTTCACTACACACATACATACTTGTTTTCAAAGCTTGAGAGAATTTTGAGTGAATTGGTTTTTGAAGAGATTTTTTGAGTCTTTGAGAGCTCTAGGTGCTTTCACTTTCATCACTTGCTTGAGATCAAGGATTCATCAAAGTGTTATTGTTTTGAGGTCCCTTTAGAGTCTTCTAAGTTTGCAGAAAGGTGTTTTCGTTTCATATCACTTTTGTTTTATAAGATTATGTTGTATTCCTTCTAAGATAATGTTTCTTTAAGTGTTGCATTGTTGTAATAGGGTTTCATAGGGTGTGTTCTTAGTTCTTATAGTGTTCAAGAGCTGTTCTTGGCTATCTTTGTGTATAAAGATACTTTTGATTTAGTGAAATCCATCTTAGTGTGATGTGAGACTGGATGTAGCTCATTTTGAGTGTAAAATAATTTAGTGAAATTCGTTTTAGTGTAAAAAGATTATTTCCCTGAACATTTCTTTTCAACATAAAACTCCGCTTACTGGCATGAAATACAATTTGTTGTTTAACAGATTAATCAATTATTTTTACATATGTTGATTCTGTTATAAAAAAGCCCAATATTCCTTGGCTAAAAATATCATCACTTCTGCATTGGATGAATTTTCAAGGTGTCACAATGTGGTTCGACTCAAGAAATGTGGGAAATCTTAGAAGTAACTCATGAAGGAACAAATGATGTTAAAAGAGCAAGAAAGCATGCTCTCATCCAAGAATATGAACTTTTCATAATGAAGAGGAAACTATAGTTGATGTTCAGAAAAGATTGATGCATATTGTAAATCATCTAACTGGACTGACAAGGTGTTTGATAAAGAAGAGATGAATATCAAAATACTGAAATGCCTAGATAGGAGCTAGCAACCCAAGGTGACAACAATTTATGAATCCAAAGATCTGCCAAAGATTTCAACTGTTGCTCTATTTGGAAAGTTAAGAGAACATGAGCTGGAACTGAATAGATTAAAGGAGTAAGATTCATTTGAAAAGAAAGTAAAAATTATTGCTCTCAAATCCAGTGTACAGAAGAAGGAACTGAGTGAAGAGGAAGAAAACTTAGATTAAGATGAAACTTTGAGTCTGCTCACCAAGAAGTTCAATATATTTATAAAGAAAAAGAATGGTGAGAGATCTCAACCTAAAAGAAGGTATCCTTCTTAACTAAATGAATTCAATACTACTAATTTCACTTATTTTGGTTGTGCTAATCCAGGGCATACAAAGATTGATTGTACAAATAATCAAAACAAAGATAAGCAACTGAGCATAATGACAAAAAAGAACAAAGGCAAGGAAGCCTACATATCTTGGGAAGACAATGACCTATCTTCATCAAGTGATACATCAGCTGAGAGTGAAGAAGCAAACCTCTGCTTTATGGTTAAAAATGAAGAGTCAAGTTGTGATTTTGCAAGTATATGCTCAACTGAATAAAAAAGTTATGATAAATTATTAATTGCATTTAAGGAAACACATGATGAAGCTAATAAACTTGTTGTCATATGCAACAAGCTAAAAGGTGTGAATAATCTTCTTGAACCTAAGGTTAAATCTTTAGAAAAATAGTTGCATGATGCTAAAACATAATTGGTCAATCTTGAATTAATGCGTTTAAATGTTTCAATTAAAACTTGTGAAAACTACAAAGGTTTAGAAAATAAAGTAGAATATATTTTGAAAACCTTATCTAAGTTTACAATGGGCAGTGCAAATCTAGAAACTATTTTACGTTCTCAAAATGTTGTACTTAGTAAACATGGATTAGGATATACATCTTGGTAAAAATAACAATGTTAAGAAATTATCTAGCTTCTTTGTTCATGCTAAAAAAAAGTATTATTCTTTCAATAGTGTTAAACCAGTGCATTCGGTTTCCTGTTTTTATTGCATGAAGCATGGCCATGCATCTAGGACCTACAAGTTTAGAAATTATCTTATTCCAAAAGGCTTAGTCAAATGGCTACCTAAGGAAAGGTAATAATTTGTCTGGACCAAGACTAAGGGTACCATATGTATTGCTCTATATTTGTTTTGCAGAAAGTTGAAAAGGACAGAGAAACAAATCAATGGTACCTTGATAATGGATGTTCGAAGCATATGACTGGAGACATATCTCAATTTGTTGCATTAAAGCTAAAATCGGAAGGTTATGTAACCTATGGTGATAATAATTGTGGAAGAATTTTTGGAAAAGGAGACATTGGAATTAAGGGATCCACTATGATAGGAAATGTTCTATATGTTGATGGATTGAAAGACAGTCTTCACGGGTAAAGGTGATAATTGTAATATTTCTAATGAGGACACGACTAAGGTGATCTTCACGAGTAAAAGTTTCAACAATATCTATCTTCTTGATATCCATCATAACAGTACTTTGAATGAATGTCTCATCTCTAAAGAGGAAAAAATCCTAGATATGGCATAGAAGATTAACTCATATGATTGTCTAAATAGATTGAATGCAAAAGAACTAGTTTCTTGTTTACCTAACACGAAATTTCATAATAATAGAATATATGATGCATGTGTCAAAGGAAAACAACACAAGGTCTTCTTTTAAACCTAAAGATATAATCTCTTCTAAGAAACCTTTAGATATTCTGCATATGGATTTGTTTAGAGCATCTAGGATTACTAGTCTAGCTGGAAATGCCTATGCTTTGGTGATTGTTGATGAATTTTCTAGATATACATGGAATTTATTCATTGCTGCTAAAAATGATGCTTATGATGCCTATAAGAAACCAGCTAAAGTTCTACAAAATGAAAATAACTGTAGTATAAAATCAATTAGAAGTGATCACGGGGGGAAGTTTCAAAATGATAGATTCAATAGGTTATGTGAAAAATACGGTATTACACATAGTTTTTCAGCTCATAAGACCCCTCAACAAAATGGTGTGGTTGAGAGAAGAAATAGATCCCTAGAAGAACTTGCTAGGACTATGCTAAATGAATCTAGTCTTCCAAAATACTTATGGGCTAATGTTGTATATACGAATTCTTATGTCTTGCATATAACTTTAATTACGCCTATCTTAAAGAAAACACCATATGAACTATATAAGGGTAGAAAACCTAACAAGTCATCTTAGGGTATTAGGATGCAAGTGTTTTGTTTTGAATAATGGTAAAGATAATATAGGAAAATTTGATTCAAAATCTGATGAAGGTATTCATATTGGTTATGCTTTGAATGGTCATGCTTACCAAATTTATAATAGAAGATTGTTAACTGTTGAGGAATTTGTCCATATAGTCTTTGATGAATCTAACAACCATATGCTTAAGTCTATTGAAGATGAACTGGAAACAAGTGATTTAAGAATTGTGCTTTTAAAAGATCAATTGATTGTCCTAATTCAACCGATTCAAATCCTAAAAAAAGAACAAACTGCAACTCTAGAATTGCCTAGAGAGTGGAGAAATCCTAAGGACTTTGATGGAAGAAGTGCCTTCATGTGTGACGAAACATGAATGATGGTGGCAGAAGCATATGAAAGTGACGTGCAAGGATCTCCTAAGAGGTGTGGTATCCTTGAAGGTGCATGAGATGTATGGTGAGTGATAGGTGAGGTCTAATCACTTGGAGGGTGAAAAATGAAGATCAAACACCTATCCTAGAGAGAGTAGGAGGCAAAAGTGGGATTGGCTCAAATTTGGCAGTCATTCACTCATATGATTAATCTTCCCATTACATGAGCCAAACCCTCTTATTTATAGTGTTTATAGGGCTGAAAATTCAAATGAAAGTGGAGGGAATCTACACTTACACCTTCTTTTTATGTCACATGGAAGGTGTGACTTATCTTTATACATTTTTACCTCTTATATCTATATCTACACCTCCCTTTATGTTCTACTTAAAACTTCTCAAAAGTAATTACAAAAAGAGACATCCAATGATGCTTAGTTGGCCCAAATCTTCTATGTGTTGGGCTTGAGATGAAGCTTGAACTTGTATTCGGACTTGGGCTTGGGCTTCTTCTATCTTGGGCTTAGGCCTCTGCCATCATCCCCTCCCTCTTGAAAAGGATTTTTCCTCAAATCCAATGCATATTCTTCTTCATTATTATGGAATGTATGTGGATGGATGGTTTCCATCATCCCCTCCTTCTTGAGAAGTTCTGTCCTCAGATATACAGGGTTGATCTCAAACAACAAACTTATTCTTGCTTTGAAAAATATGCTCGTCCTTCAGGATCAAATGTCCATCTATGGGAGTCATCAAACAAATCAAATGAGTTAGTTTCAACAGTTGTATAAAAATCAGTTTTATTAAGTTGCCATTCTTCTTATTTTTCTATTGTTTTTGGCAACTTCTCATAATATTTCTCTGTTTGTTGCTGTATTTGTTCTTTAATCCTCTCATGCATTTTTTTAACAAATTCAGTTTTTGTTACTCATTCCTTAGGCACAAATTCTTGTGGATTAGGACGTGGTAACAAATCTAAAGGAGAAAGAGGATTAAACCCATATATAGCCTCAAATGGAGAAATATTAGTAGTTTTATGAACTACCCTATTGTATTCAAACTCAATATGGGAAAGATACTCATCCCTAGAGTTGTGGTTGTCTCTCATGATTACCCTAGGCATAGTAGAAAG
>Ga0123342_1005592_pt1 | contig 18089 bp, 6 predicted proteins | sample Turbeawhitnodule_FD_89960 | JGI IMG/M metagenome (GOLD analysis project Ga0123342, IMG submission 89960) | Root nodule microbial communities of legume samples collected from Mexico - Turtle bean Mexico white nodule | ecosystem: Host-associated > Plants > Roots > Nodule | place: Mexico: Nepantla...
ATAAAAAATGTAAAAAGGTATAAATTCATAAATTAGGAATTATTTTATATGTAAATTAGCAATAAATCCTCATAAGTGCCTATATTTTAATATGAAATATTACTGAAATTAGACACTTATCACATAACATAATTTAATGAGATGAAATTTTGAAAGAAATAAAAAAGAAAATCCTATATTCATAATTTTTTTATTATATATTCATTTAAATATAAACATTAAAATAAAATTCAGGTCTTATATTACATTATTTTAGTTTTAAAAATTAATTTTTTTATTAAACATAAATTATGTAATACTAAAGGAAGATTTCGTTAAAATAAATAGTACATTAGGATACGCATAATGTTTTATTGAAATGTTAAGGTAAAAAAAAGTTACAAATTCATATATATATATATATATATATATATATTTCGTGCAAAGTTCAATTTTTAAATTGATAATATAAATTGAGTAAAATGAGTTATCAAATATTCTAAACCATAAATCCCATATTAAGTAAGTGGTTAATAAGAAATTCTTTAATTAACAAAGTAAGATTGATCATCATAATACTCATGCAGTGCGTATTGTTTTTTTTCTTCTTCTCAATTTATCATTTTTAATTTATAAACTTTTATTTTATTTTTCTAAGAGATGATAATAATTTATATTTTTACTCTACTTTTAGTAAAATAAAATTAGTAAAAAATATTTAAAATAAAATTAACCAATAAAAAATAATTACTTTTGCAAACTGATAATTTAAAAATATTTTAATTTAATATGATCTTCCTTACTAAAAGAAAATAATGAATTAGCTTTAAAACAAAAATATTAATTAAAATGAAATGTTACTAAAATTCACTAAACCAAGACGAAAATAACTCTAAATTATTTGAATGAGTTAAAAGATGTAAACTTATTTTAAATTTTATTTTTTTTATTATGTAAAGTCTTTTCGTTGGTTTACTCTATACAAGTTTATTTTTTAAAATTAAAATAAAAAGATTATGTCAATTTAATCGACTTTAGTAAATTAATATTTTTATTAAGTGAAAGCTTGTATAAGTGAAACTGACAATAATTTTCTATTATTATGTATTTTTCAAAATAAAACATATTAGAGGTTTTATTTAATACTTTTTTATTTTATTAATTAATTGTTATTAAAACATGTTTAAACGTTAATTTAGTCAACATTTTCTTATTATTTAATTTTATTAAAAGAATACTTATGATTCTAAGTTTATAATTTTATTATATATATATATATATATATATATATATATTATGGCTTAAACGTGTTCCAAGAGATATATAATGATTATATTTATCGTTTATTGTTTTAATAACAATTTGAATAATCAAATGATTGTGTGTTTAAGCTCAAACCAAATTGTAATTTGAGCGAAAAAGAGATTAAGACAATTTCTTTTCTTTTAGACGTATATTGCTTAAGTAACATAATAGTCGTTCAAGTGAAGTTTGTGGTAATGTGCATAAATTTTGAAGAGTCATACATATAAGTCAGGACGTTGAACTGGTGAAAGTGTCTCTCAAGTGTCAAAATAACAATGACTAAAGCATTGAATCTTTTACAAAAAAAATTTAACAAATGTGTATCACTCAAACATTATGTGAAAGCATAAAGTATGGTGAGATTCCTTATAGAAAGTGAGATTTCTCATAGAAGATGAGCTCGCTCAAGTGACATTTGTTGTGAGAATGTATATGTGGTTATTATGCATATATTGCAATTAAAGTTATTGATGATTATGATGTATATATTTGTAGGTTAATTATATATGATATGCATCATGATTAATGTAAGATCATTGATGAGGTGTGCATGTATGATATAATTGTATAATTACCTAATAGTGTATTGACATACGTGGCAAGGTATTAAAGATGTTAGTTCATTAAGTAAAAGAGATATCATGACTTGTAATATGATCACGTAAATTAAGGCGTTGTGTGGTGGAAAACTGACAAATATTCATACATTAGGCTTGTATAAATAAATGTATGATGTTGAGACAAATGTTAATATCTAGTATAATATATTTAATATGTTATGATATTTATATATATATATATATATATATATATAATATTTTTTAGAATCTTAATGACCCATAATTTTATAATATACTATATTTTTCAAATAGTGTATGTATGTTTATATTACTTATATTAGCTAATATATGAGTAATACTCCTAGGATGCTACAATAATGCAAGAAAAATCATTAAATAGTAATCATATTTAGTGATAAAAAATAATTAATCACTATATTGAATAAATTAAATATTAATTTAGAGATTAAAAAATTATTGATACCTAAACTGGTTTCTAAATTGGTATCTAAGTTAGTTATCTATGTTTTAGTTACTAATATTTTAGAAAGACTACTAATAGAGACCAATTTAAAATACAAAATAGTAAGTAACTAAAGTCTTGGTAACTAATGATTAGATACCATGAATATCTAAAGAAAAAAAATATAAAAAAATGAAAATAATAACTTGAAATTATATGAGAACATAAAAATTACCTAAATAAAATTATTTAAAAAATAAAATAAAATTTGTTATCAATTATTTTATATTTTAAACTCATGAAAAGAAGGAACCATAAATATCTAAAGAAAAAAAATATAAAAAAATGAAAATTTTAGAGAGACTAATTTAAAAAATGAAAAAAAAATTAACTTTCTATTTATAACATTTAAAAAGTAACTTAAAACACACCATTATAATTTTTTCCCCTATATTCATCTCACACGATATTTAAACCAACTACTTATAATCTGTTTCTGAAAACAATTATGATCTAGCACAAAACAAATATAGCTAGAATTTTCATTATTAGGAGTCATAATTCAACTTACTAGTTAGTTTATTAATAAAATTACCGTATTTTTACAATACTAAAATGTTAATTATTAAGAGATAAAAATTGTGAAATATTAAAATTAACTGTACCAAAATTTACTGAGTGTAACTTTAAATTATGATTAGTCTACTTTTACAAATATTTCAAACAATGATTGTAAAAATACGAAAGTAAAAATTAATATTTTTTATTTAGATTATTTTAGTCAAGTCAAGAAAAGTCTGTGTCTGCCATCACAACTCCATATGATGGTGATGCATCAACAATAAAAGCATCATTTCTTTGTACCCTATAAGAAAGCATTTCGTCTCAAACTATTTGACCCAAAGAAAAAGCATCACATATATCACAATTATAATTATTTAGTAAAAAGGAAAATAATAAAAAGTGAGCTCATAAAAATAATAATTTTAATGTAATTTTTATTATTCATTGAAATTAATTGAGACCCACTTGTGATAGTTAATACAAATCCTAAATTCAATTGTTTTTATTGTACACAAGAACAATTTGAGACACAAGATGATATATAATTTAAGTTCCACTTTTAGTCTTTGGCATCATTTCATAATCTTTAATCGATAGAGAGTTAACAAGTGAACAGTATTTTCTTAATAGCTAATAGCAAAAATGGCTTAAATTATCTATGAATTATTCAAAATCTGTTTAATAACGAAATTATTTTTTAAAAATAAATCTCAGATTTGTTTTTGACCTTACTCATATAAATAAAATAGATTAAAAAATTTTAACGTTGACATTAATGATTTTAAATAAATTGTACTAGTACATATATACAATCATTCAAAATATTAATTTTAAATAAAAAGTCACATCTTTAGGAAATTATAATTCATAATTATTATATTTTTTATTCTGTTTTTCCTCACTTTCATCTCATGTTTTAGTATTAAAACGTAATCTAAACTAATAATTTTTTAAAAATTGATAAATATTTTTAAAAAATAAAATAAATAATCCAATTATAAATCAGTTACATTGAAATCTTATGTTTTCTCAACAAATCAAGTCAAAGCTTTAAGTATGACTCATTTAATAATTAAAATAAAGAAGTACAAACTTAAACTACATTTTATGCAAGACTAATTAGATATTTAAATGTTTCATTTGCAACCCCCAGTAATAATAAATATTTATTAAAAACATGTTATAAATTTACATTATATCGTTTTTTTTACACCTTTAAAAAGTATGCAAAATTAGGATGGAGAAAAAGAGGCATGATGAGCTATATATACCAAAAAATGAAAAAAAAATACAAATAAGCATATATAAAAGATTTTTTTAAAAAATATATAAAAAAATTAAATTAATCTACATATTCCTTAATTAAATGAAATTTTATTTATAAAGTGCGGTGTTTTGAAAGTATAAAATTAAGTCCGTAAATATTTATATCAATTTTAATTGTGTCCTTGATTAATTTTTGTTAGAATCCCATTGAGTTGGTTAAATTTTAATCTTTTATAGATTGTTAGATTAATTAGTGTAGTTTTTTAAACTAATAATTTTTAATGAATAATAGTATTATCTAAAAGTATGATTAGAAATCTAATTAAAACTTATGAGTTTAAGGATTTAACAAAAAAAATTAAAATACAAAAAACTTAAAAGAAAATCGTAAGAAAGTATTTATTTTTATCCCTTCACAAATAAATTATTTCCTTTTAATTCCTTATTTATAAAAATAAGCCAAATGTGATCCTTTTTATTTTTAAATGTCTCTTTTTAATCAATGGTTTCTAAAAACAATAATATTTTTATAAAATAATTAGAAGAATAATAAAATGATTTTTAAAGTAAAAGAAATTACCCTACTTACAAATTCATAAAATAAAATGTAAATATTACTTTCATTAAAAAATTGACTATGGTTCTCTAAAAAAATTCAAAAACATATAATAAAATGCGTACTTAGAATTTGTTATGACCCAAGATTATAAATATCATTTCATATACCAATACTACCATATTTTTTTCTATATCCAAATTAGTTTTCAAGAGATTTAAATGATAATTTGGACACTCATATAAGAAAGATATTAAAAGTTGAACATTAATTTGATAAAATAAATTTTATACCTATTTATATATTATAAAATGTTTTTATTTTTAATAAATTTATGATGTTTAATAAAACATATTTATTTTAAATAACGAAAATAAAAAATAAAATCAAAAGTGTATATATATATATATATATACCCCGAAAATTAGGGCCAACAACCCCAGATATACATGTAGATCCTTTCATGCTCTGGTCACCACCTGGCCGGATTTGAGTGTTATTTTTAGATACTCTTATGGCACTTTGTTAAAATAAATTAATATATATTTTTTAAAACAAACTCATTAAAAATTGTTAATTAAAAAAGTATATATATATATATATATATTAAATTAAAATATAAGATTTTATTTAATAGTCATGTTAATAAAATGATGTGTTTAATCAAGTTTAGTAAATGAAGTAAAGATATTCATTAAATGTTGATAAAGAATTGTGTGATGTTAAGGTTTTAATATCAAAATATTAATGCACAGGTAAGAGAGGCTCTTCTAATTGACATTTGATTTTCTATAGTAATAACATTCATGCTTGTGGCAGCAAGAGTTTTGAGATCTTGAGCCATTTTGGATGCAAAACCCATTATAAAAGGCCAACAAACAGAGAGAGAGAAAGACAGAGAGAGAATACAGAGCTCCCTCTTAGAGGCCATAGCTCTTACAAGAAAAAAAAACAAAGAAACAAAAACAAAGAAGACACTCTCTCTCTCTCTCTTTTGCTCTTCTTCATTCTTTTGTTTTTCACCTTTCCTCTATTCAACCTTTTATTTTTTCTTAGGCTCTCACATAATAATACCAACTTACATTATCAGTGTTCTGCTCATCGTGGCAAAAAAAGTGTCATGCAATTACTAAACTAGCATCACCAACGCCATTCTTTCTCCCGAAGCATAAAAGTTGAGTGTTCAAAGATCCAGAGAGGAGGAACTAACAAGGTTTATTTTTTCAGCTTCCTTTATGCGTGACCTCGAAGCAAAACACATATAGCAACTACCCATAAGAAAATATGCTGCTGCTTTACAAAAGATGGTTGATTTTCTGAAATCCATTTCATGGGGTTTGCTTGTTTTTGTGTTTGTTTTTTTCAGATGGAAGCGTTTGAAGGGGCGAGGGATGACATTTCTTCCCAAGTGGGTCTGATTTGGAGCCAAGTGAAGGAGCCAGTGATGGTGCCACTGCTGAGAGTTGCAGTGTTTGTGTGCTTGGGCATGTCGATTATGATGTTGGTGGAGAGGGTGTACATGGGGTTTGTGATTTGCTTGGTGAAGCTGTTCGGTAGAAGACCCGAGAAGCGTTACAAGTGGGAGTCTCTGAAGGAGGACGTTGAGTTGGGAAACTCTAGTTATCCCATGGTCTTGGTCCAAGTCCCAATGTACAACGAAAGAGAGGTAGCATATACAGCATAGTTTTCCCATGAACTTCACAAGCAAAGCCACATCTCTTTGACATTTCTAAATGCAGGTTTATCAACTCTCAATCGGTGCTGCTTGTGGCCTTTCTTGGCCTTCAGACAGGATCATCGTACAAATTCTTGATGATTCTACTGACCCATCAATCAAGGTACGCATGTTATTAGTCTCTTTTGAGTAAAAGTTGAAGACATTGATGATAAAGGGGTTGTGAGTGAGTGAATGAATGAACAAAATGCAGGAGTTGGTGCAAATGGAATGTAGCAGATGGGCAAGCAAAGGAGTGAACATAAAGTACGAAGTGAGGGACAACAGAAATGGTTACAAAGCAGGGGCTCTGAAAGAAGGGATGAAACGTAGCTACGTGAAGCAATGTGACTATGTGGCCATATTTGACGCAGATTTTCAACCAGAACCTGATTTCCTCTGGCGAACTGTCCCATTCCTAGTCAACAACCCTGAACTTGGTCTCGTTCAGGCACGCTGGAAGTTTGGTACATTCTCTTTCTCTTTCACTCAACACGCTCCTTCTTTTTTCTTCATCTACACCTCATTTAACACACTTTAATTCTATCAAACTAGTTACATATTATTATAAAAATTCATAAATTTATTTTACATAGGATTTCTCTATGTAAACTCTTTCAAAAACTTTTCAGAAAAATATAATTATTTTTTCTATTAATTAAATCAATTTAAAAAACTGTTATTTTGACAATTCCATAATAGTGAAAGACCCCACTTTACCATGTCCACTCATCTCTAAAAGATTATTTCTGCTACTACTTTTAACCGTTATAGGATGTCAACGTATATAGACTCGTTAATTAAGAGATAAGTTAAGAGTATTGATATGTTACTTATCACAGAATTTTAAGAGAAAAGAGAAACAATCTTTTGGTATGTAACAATTTTAAAATTGTGTTGAACAAATTATGATCGTTAACTGGTGTCTTTTAATTTACAGTTTTTAAAGTAATACTTTCGGTAAGTTATGCTTTCGTTTAACTTCATTAATTTTTTATTTTCTAACTTGTTAATGAACTAATTTTAGCTTTAGTTTTAACATAAGAAGAAATTTATGTTATTTTATTTTTTATGTTTTACTCGTAAAATGTTTATAGAGAAACTTTTACAAAATAATACGTTATAATAATTTAATAATAATTTTTTACAACAGTTTCTCTATTATTTGTAATTTGTAATAATTTATACAGTCTGAAATTGTCATATGCAATAAATTTATTAATTGACTCGTGTTAAAAATTATAGAAATCAAACCCATTCATTAGTTATGTTTTATTGAAACTAACGAGATAAAATAAGTTTCACTTTTTTTATTAATAAATTTAAAAGTCATACTAATTTTAATTATTATATTAATTAATAAAAAAAAAGAGTACAGCATATTGTCCGGAGTTATGGTTCTAAGCTTTTGGCGGCTTCGCTTTCTTTCTTTCTTTTCTTTTCTTGGATTAACCATTTTAACCTTAATCCATGGTCTTGGTTCGGAAAATACAGCGTTGCCAATAAAAAAACTGTCGGTGGGTATCGTTTGTTTTGGAAATGCTTTTGTTTGCTTCGGCCATGGTGGGTCCATCTTTGTTTTTGTATGAACCTGTGCATGTTCCATGTGTGTTCAACTCTAGCTAGTGTTGTGTTCATACTTTGTTAGTTTGGGTTCACTTGTCTTGTCTTCTAAGATCTGGAAAAGTGGGAGTGGCTACAAAGCAAAATCTCTTTTTTTAGTTTGAAATTTTGAATACAGTCGCCACGAGAAGTCACCATCATAAATGAACTGAAAGATGATTAAACATGATACAACAATAATGTTGCAGGGGCTATGAGTGTGTTTAAGAGTTCATTTAATGCGAGAATGGGGTTAGTTTTCTGTGGCCGAAAAGTGAGATAACAGATAGACCATAGTAGAGAGAAAAAAATAGTTAGTGTGGGTGTTTATAGGCACAGCAACTCAATGGTGGTTCGTTAATTATTATTTTTTAAAGATCAGGTAACTTTATGTTAGAGATCTAGTTAGAGTCATTTATATCTTCACCTAATAATTAGGTCATCATAATAGCTACCTACAAAAGTATGTGCTAGATTTGTACGTATACGAGGCAGAACAGAAGCATGATTTAATCTGCATTTGAATCGTCTACCTGAATTAGTAAGCATGGTTTTTGGAAAGATGAAGTGTAACATTGTCATTGGTACATCAAAATTAAAAAAAACATTTTGAAAATGAAAATAATTACAATTGTTGCAAGTGGCTGTTATTTATCTAGCTATCTGAGTGGTCAATTATGATGTTCTGTGGGACTGTTAATTATTTTTGGCTATTTGAGTAGTGCGGTTCTTTATGATTTTGCAAAATTCATATGCTATAATTAGATCAAAGAAATGATGATGTATAAAACAAAAATTGCACGCATTGAATTACACTTTGCTGTATATACATTTAAAAAGCATAAGGAATAATTCGTATTCCAACAGTATGATTACTACATAACAAAGGAAAATATGATAGCATCTGTGTTCTGTGCAATGCAATCTGAGTGACTTATAAGCGTGCCAATTAAACGAGAAGGACATTGTACTAATCCAAGAAAAGACTTGAGCATGTGCATTAGCACTTTGCAAAAAAAAATTGGACTCAACTTTTGAAGTTTTTGTTTTTTTTTCCATCAAGAAAGTTGCAATTTTGGTTCAACTATTCTTAAAGTCCGAAACATAATTATGGTAGATTGTTGTGACCGCAAAAGAGGGCAATACTTGAAATTATCTGCATGCGTAGGGGGTGCCTATGTTTTACGAACACACAATAGTTGTTGTTGGTATAATTGTGGTTGTTAATCTCATGATTGTTCATAAGATGTTTTTTTTTCATCTCCTTTCTTCTTTTATTGTTATTATTTTTTTATTTTCTCTAGTAGCACTATGATTCTGCACTTTTTTTTTATATTTTTGTTAGTAATCTTAGAAAGCACTCATTCACCAAAGAAAATATTCACCACTAGTGCATCCGGCAGCTGCATGTGCAATTTTAATGGTGGACCATCATTTCCATGTCACTGTCTAAATCTATGGCCAAGAGACAGCTGAATTGATGTCGCACTCTTCTGCTAAATCATTCCCAATAACACGATAAAATTGTTAATTTCATTGCAGCAAATTTGTGGAATTAACAATCCATTTTTTATTTTTTGTTTTGCAGTGAATGCCAATGAATGTTTGATGACAAGAATGCAAGAGATGTCACTGGATTACCATTTTACTGTGGAACAAGAAGTGGGGTCTTCCACTTACGCCTTCTTTGGCTTCAATGGTAATAATCATCTAGAGGAAATAGTTTCTCTCCCTAAAATATAAAAAACGAAAACAGTTTCATCTGTTTTCCTTTTCAGAAAAGAATAATTGATTTTAAGTACAACACTGGAAAATGGAAATGTTTTCTTGTAGTTGTAGACTTGTAGCATGGTGATTTTGCAACCATTTTTAGTACTGTTGTAAATGATACAGGAACTGCGGGTGTATGGAGAATTTCGGCGCTGAATGAAGCTGGGGGGTGGAAGGATAGAACCACAGTGGAAGATATGGACCTGGCTGTCCGAGCCAGTCTTAAAGGATGGAAATTCTTATACCTCGCCAATTTGAAGGTTAAATTTGCTTTTCTCTTCTTTTTCTGATAAAAGTGGTAAAATGGAAAAATGTATCTATACTGTTTGATGAAATGTCAATCACATGATAGGACCATTAGTAAATACTCACCTAAAATAGTAGTACATAATGCTTAAACAGCACAAACAGTTTCATTCGGTCGTGTTCTCTACCAATGCAGATTTTAGTAACTTCAGGAAATAGATTTACATAATTCAATATCAGTCACTGTTGTAATCTTTTTACTTTTTTCCAAAATTTAATTCGGACTTAGGAGGGTTAATTGGTTGGTTTCTTTTGATTATATGGTTTTTGGTGACATGCATGAGTTTATTAATTGGACAACAGGTTAAAAATGAATTACCAAGTACTTTGAAGGCCTACCGGTACCAACAGCACAGGTGGTCTTGTGGACCAGCCAATCTTTTCAGGAAAATGGTCATGGAGATAATAAGGAACAAGGTAAGGTTCCCCCATTGAATTGGCAGGACAAAAAGTATTGGCTATTTATGACCAAAATTCTTGTGTGTGTCCATTGCAGAAAGTATCCTTGTGGAAGAAGATATATGTGGTTTACAGCTTCTTCTTCGTCCGGAAGGTCGTGGCCCACTTAAACACTTTCGTGTTCTACTGCATTGTCTTACCTGCAACAGTTGTGGTGCCTGAGGTGGCGGTACCCAAGTGGGGTGCTGTTTATATCCCTTCCATCATCACACTCCTAAATGCTGTTGGAACTCCAAGGTCTTGATTTTCTCAACTTTTCCTTTGTTCTAAAATCTAGTTACCTCTACTGCAAACCAATATCATAAATTGTTTTACAAAAATTGATATATATATATATATATATATACATAATATTTGTTGACCATTATGTAAAAAAATTTACATTAACATTGCAGAAAAATTAAACACCCAGCTAAAGATATCCATAGAGTGCATAATAAACACATCAAATATGATTCTTTATGCATAGCACATATGACTGGCCTTAAACCATGTAAATGTAATGAGGAATGGGCAAGCACACCCTGGTTCTCTACTGGTAAAAAAAACATTTAAACCTTTAAAAGACAATGAATATGTTTTACAAGTATAACCTTGTTGACTAAAGGTGTATTTTTCAGGTCACTCCACTTACTGGTCTTCTGGATTCTCTTTGAGAATACCATGTCTCTGCATCGAACAAAGGCTACAATTATTGGTCTACTAGAGGCTAGCCGAGTGAATGAATGGATTGTCACCGAAAAACTTGGAGATGCTCTTAAGGGTAAAGGTGGGGGTAAAGCAGCCAAGAAGATTCGTTTCAGGATTGGAGACAGGTATAATAATGGAGTATTGTTAATTTGTTATTCTTGGTTTCATTTATCAGATAACAATAGCATTCACTAATTCAAACTTTAGATTATATCCCAGTGCTTACCAATCTATATTTGCTGTCTTTGTGTTCAATATCATTAGAATTCACATGCTGGAACTTCTTGTTGGATTCTACCTTTTCTTCTGTGGCTGCTATGATGTTATGTTCGGGAAAAACCGGTTCTATATATTCCTATATATTCAATCAATTGCTTTCTTCATCATGGCATTTGGATATGTTGGCACTATCGTTCCCAACTCCTAAAAGGACTTCAGAACACTTCATTCAGATATCTACATAATGTAATAGTGCTCATTCACAGTATAATCTGTGACATTAAATTAAAGCTTGTGTTATGGGTGGTCATTCTTCAAGGTTCTGCATAATCAGAGTCGTGGCTCGAACAGTTTTTTGTGAATATTCAACAAAGATACATAAGAAAATTACAGAAGTTATTCCTTTGGAAATGAAGTATACAGAAAATGAGTACAGCACTGGCATCAATCTTCCCTGGGCAAACATCTTTGATTGGACAGATGGTTTATAAGATTTTTGTAGTTCTTTTTCTTTTTTAATTTTATAAATCATTTCCTTCTTTACTTGAATTTGTTCGAAGAAATAATAAACATCTTCAATAAATGGGATAGATTACAGAGTTTCGTGTTGAATCTCCTTTTTGTCTTACTCTGTCAATTAGTTAAAATTATACCAATAGTGTGTCGGTAACTAATATGTTAACTTCTAACTAAACCTGAAAAAATCATATCATAAATATGAAACATGACACTCATCCCTTAACATTAACCAGTGAATATTTTAGTTGGCTTGGTCTATGGCTAAAGAGTTCCAACCACCAACATTGGTATGCCTCACAAGGAAACAAAGAAAAGTTGTCTCTAGTTTCCTTTTCTTTGCATTTGCTGTTGGCACCAAAAAAGAGTTCACTTTGGTAACAGAAGTAGAAACATAGGTAAACCAAATCAGTCCTTTTTCCTGAATCCTGTGAAGGGTAACAACATGTCAAAAGCATTTATAACTGGCAGCTCTATGTTTGTTTTCCATTAATAATCCAACAAGCATGTGTGAACCCAAGTCAATTTTCACCATTCTATTCAATCAAGGAAATATGAGGTCACCGAAGCTTTCAAAAAGAAAAATCAAAATGTGAATGTTATTTGCCATAATCAACCTTTCAATAATTAACTAGAGTGGTCCACTCAATTGCTAGCCCTTGAAATTGTATTGTCATAATTTTGTTGCAGTAATTTTTATTAAAATAACAAAAGTGGAAATCAATGTAAACGCATCAATAAAATGAGAAGGCCAATAATTTTTTTCCAAACTAATATACAATGCAATGAATTCAAACCACATATATCTTATAACATGTGAATGGAAATATATATGAAATTGACAACTGAACAAATGCAACGTGGGTTGAAGGCTAGTTGAATCACTTTCAATAACCTGGTTTTTGCATGTTCTGCCAAACAAGGAAGGTGGACCAAATAGAAAGTGATTATGGTCACACACACCATTTTCCCATCAGTTCATTTCCATGTTAGAACAAACATTACATATAATAATCTTTGACTGTTTATGTTACAAATTTGTTGGATAAAATTATCAATTCTCGGCCAATAACCTTTAAAGATAAAGTTGCAAATGTTAGAATTTTGCATATATGTTTAATTATTGGATTAATTTCTATGTTATTAGCTGTCCAAAAAACTCTATATTATTAAATAATTTCAATAGTTATAATAGACATTTTGTTATTTTTTAGAAGATGACGAATATTATTTTAGTCATACTTTCACATTTTTTATGGGAGTGTTTTCGATAAACTTTAATTTAAACAAGTATTAAAATAAATAAAAATATTTATAAAGTTTTTTTTTATTTAAGGTAATTACGTATAAATATTTTCAATTTAAATTTTTAAATATAGAAAATTATTAAATTCATAACACTAAATGAGTCTACTGAAAAGATTTTTATAGTTATTTTTAAAGATAATTTTTTTTTTTTTTTGTATAAAACAGGGTAAACTTCCTTCTATTATATTCGAGAAAAAAATGGAAAAAAAGTAAGGTTATTGAAGTATTATAAAACATAAACAGGAATATAATATTTAAAATTAAACAAAATAAATTAGGATGTTAAAAATTGAGAATGAAAAATTAATATAAAAATATGAATTATTCAGGATAGTAAATAAATTTGATAAAAAAATAAAAGAAATTGGTAATAATTTGTTGGTTATTTATAAAGTACTAGCACAAAATGATTTTTGTCACAACAAATAATAAATAACAAATAAGAATGATGACAACTTCTGTCAAGCAAACTCCTTCCTCCACTAAGAAACACCTCTTCATTAACTAAACATAACTCCCTTTCACCAACATTCACTGTTGAAAACATTGGACTTTAATGGCACAAAATTCACACTCATTTAATGTTAGGAGAAGAATAAAAGAAAATTTAACTATACTTATGCTTTCCTACAACATCGTATTTTCATGGAAAAATAGTTAAGTAATCTCATAACGCACTTAGGATTGCACATTAATTCTTGTAAAACAATGATAGTATTCAGACAAGTCACTTCCTCATTTAACTTTATTGTTTTTAACTATCATAATTAATTTAATAAAATAATTATATGATAAGTTTAATAACTTTCATTATAATAGATTTTAAATGATCTTAGTATCATATAAAAATGTAATTACTCTTTTATTAAATGTTACCAGGAGTAACCAATGCAATAAAAAAATTCATCAAATTCCATAAAGATCTTTTTAACTTGATTTCAGTGCCTAATTAACTCTAACATCTTTAACTTTTGTATAAAAATAATTATAGTAGTTAATTCTCTACGGATAATTATAATTCAATTAAAAAAAATCGTCTTCAGCCTTCGATTCTCAGAATAAGAAAAACTCCCAAATTTGAAAGGTTTGGTCAGAAATTAATACCTTTACTAAGGAGAATGTCATAATTAAATTTATAAAAATTATTTTCTAGTGATTCTACTTTTCTTTTACTCTTTATTGAGCATATTTTTAGATAAAATACTCACTAGAATTTCAAAAATAAAATAATCACTAAACTTCAAAAATACATAACTAAATAAATAAACTATATCCTCACAACACTTTGAACTTTTTAGAAAATATACAAAATTCTAAAAATAATTGCACAATCTCACGACCTAAGTCCCAAAAGCTAGATCCATTTTTCAGTCCAAAATCAATTATATATTTTAGTGTTTTGTTAGTCCTTTGAAGTTTTTGGTGTTCTTCTAAGTCCATGTCCTAATAATGATTCCAAGTCTTTTAGGGTCCCCCAACGATTTGTTGTCATTTTGGCATGCACCATATGTCATCAAGAATAACACATCTTAGTTTTTTAATCTTCTTTTACTTGGTTTTATTAAGGGTAAACTCTTAATTAAGTGTCTTATTTAGTTTTTAATAAATTAATTTTACTGAAACCAAGTGTTAGAGATCTTTTAAACTTTAATTAGTTTGACAAATTAATCATAGTTCTTATTCTTTAATTTTAGTTCACAGTCAAATCGTTTACTAAAAGTCAACTTTTAAAATCTTTGTACATAGATTCCATCTTGTGATTTTGATGGTCCTATATTTTTTTAATAATTATGGGTTTTTTAAGATGTATAAGTCAAGATTAAAACTCTTAATCTATTTTAGTCCACTATTTCAAAGAGTTGACCAAAGTCAACTTTATTGACTTTGTAGGTTAAAGTCATAACATAAGTGATTTCTATAATTTGACTTCTCGTAATTAATAAATTAATCTTTATATTATTAATGCTAATCCTTACTTGATTTAAAAACTCAAAAAAATAGGAATGTTACATTCATTAAATAAAAAATATAAAAGAATGCAGGCTGTGGGGTTCGAACCCACGCGCACTTATGTGCAGAAGATCTTAAGTCTTCCCCCTTAACCACTCGGGCAAACCTGCTTGTTGATTAATTTTGGTTACGTTACTTTTTATCACATATTATTATCTCTTGAGATAAAATAAAAAGAATAAATAAAAACGCCTCAAAGAATGCAATATATTATTTAGCAAAAACATTTGCATTTTACCAAAAAAAGAAAGAATGCAATACATTATTCATAAAATAAGGCATACAATAAAAAAATATAACAAAACAAATTAATACTCTAAATTCTATTTAAAAATTAAACGTTTAGATTTTATATAAGTTTTTTTTTTTAAATTCTATTTTTAGATTTAAAAAATATTTTATTAACTTTTTTTAATTATTTTTAACTATTTTATATCAAAGTATATAAAAAAATTATTTTAACTTAATATCTTATTATTTATAATTTTTTATTTTTTATTTTCTTGTTTATTTATTCACTTGAGCGTCATAAATATATTTTCAATTCTTAACATTATTGAGTCTATTAATTGTTGTTATACATAATTTAAATAGATTGAAATTTTCATTTCATTAATTTATTGATGGTCTAAGCACTCTAAAAACAATTGGATTAACAAAAGGTGGTTAAAAAATTAATGAAGAGTTTTTACCACTATTATATATATTTTGCTTCAAAGTTAACTTATGGAAGGTTCTTTATAAAACAAAAAGTGTTTTTTAAAATTGTGTTAGGTAATACTAGACCAAGAAATATATTAGATGTAAAACATGATATAAAAACTTAATTATTTTAAAATAATTGTATAGTATATAAAACTAAAAAATATCTTAAAATGGCATTAATTCTCACATGTATAAGATAAAATATGTGCACATTTTTTTCAAATATTATCCTTTGGTCATCTAGAGATTCAATTAGATGAATAATTCCGACCCTTTCTTTTTATGAAGATGATTTTTCAATGCTATAAGATCAAATTAGATTAATAGCAATATAATATTTCACTATTTTTTACTCACTATTCTACTGTCTATCTTACTTCTACTATCTATCTTACTTGATAGATTTAGGGTAAAATAACAAACATATTTATTAGAAATGAAACTTTGTTTAAGTCTTGGTGGTTCATCAAATAATCTTGGAAATTTGTTTTTCCTTAACCTAATTACTATTTTATTATTAATTTAATTACTTATTTAATTCATTTAAATAACAAGTCACGTGTTTTTAATTGTTGTATTTGAATCATAATTAACTTATCTATGTATATTTCAAATTCATAATAATGTATTCTTCTTGAATTTTTTAATGAAATTGTCTGCTATGATTATGTTTCGTAATTGAAAATATGACATTACAAGTCTGAAAGTAATTTTGGATGAAAATATAAAGTTATGACTATATATATATATACTGATGTACATGTTCTTTTCGAGATTTTTTAAATACTTTAGTTATGTAAACACTTTGGTAGATATTATATGCATATGATATAAGTTCATTTATGTATCTATCGTTATAAACATAATATAAAAATATTCAAATACCATTGATATCCTAATCTTGAAAGAAAAAATAATTACCTAAATAAACAAATTGATGAATAAAGAAATTTACCAACATTAACCTCTTTGAATGTTTTGAGTTTGTAAATTCAAAGCATATTTGGCTGAAATAAGTCACATATGTATAGCAATAATAATTACAGGTTGTCTTGTGCGGACGTAGGTATGTGTTACGTAGGAATTTACAATCCTAAAATTATATTCTTGTTATTTATGAATGTTTGTGTAATTTGATTGAAAATTACTTAAAAAAACAGATTTGAAAAGTTAAAAAAAGAAAAATACTCATATGCATTGCTTTGATTCTTTGCCAACAACACCAATAGAACGTGTAACTATGAGACGTCTAATAACAACAATAACACGTTCAATAATAACAAAGATGAAGTACAAAATTTACTACAACACAAATAAATGATAATGGAAAAGACTTAGGATAGGAAGTACAACATGACTCAATAGCATTTTTTTTTCACTTTTTCCTTTTATTATAGGGGAGCAACTTGTAATTAAGGAAGTGCAGGAAGAAAAAACCTAATTTAAATTCGAGATTTAACTTGTATATACTCCTTGTAGGTGTCATATGTGTAAAAAAAATTATGAGGTTCAAACACTTCTCTTAAATGTTGTATCCGTGTCGGACACATGTATCGGTGTCGACACTCGTAGGACATTTATCAGTAAAGTGTTTCATTCAAAAAATATTTGTTGAATTTTTAAAAATTCTAACACAATTTTATAACACAATTTTAAAAGGTATAAATACAATAATTTTTTAAAAACTCAAATTTATTGTATAAATTTTTATTATGATTATAAAAATAAGGAACAAATTCTTTTCAATCCGTCATCAAAAATATCTTCCTGCTCCCAAAAGGATTTGAAACATACTTTTGTACATAAATATTTATTTTTAATTTATATAATTCAAAATTATATAATACATATATACATATATATTTGTCCCGTGTCCTACATTTTAGAGATTATACGTATCTCCGTGTCCATATCTGTATCGTGTCAGTGTCCATATCCTTATCCGTTTGTGCTACATAGAAAAAAAAAATAAAACAAATTGCAATAAGCAAAAAAAAAAAAAAAAAACAAAAAAATAAACACATTTATAAAATAAAAAAATAAAAATAAGAAAAAACACTATTTATTTAGTTAATAAAAAAAAAAAAAAAAAAAAAA
>Ga0123342_1005593_pt1 | contig 18088 bp, 9 predicted proteins | sample Turbeawhitnodule_FD_89960 | JGI IMG/M metagenome (GOLD analysis project Ga0123342, IMG submission 89960) | Root nodule microbial communities of legume samples collected from Mexico - Turtle bean Mexico white nodule | ecosystem: Host-associated > Plants > Roots > Nodule | place: Mexico: Nepantla...
TTCAAGTTCAATTTTGTGGAAGTAAAGTAACTATCTGGCTATCTTTACTTTCCATCATTCATTCATATTCTAATTCTTTCCATGTGATTGATGTAATATTGATGATATGCACCTCTAAAGCATTTGATACATACTCGAGAAGGGACCAGGAAACGATTTAGTAAACAGTTTCATTTCATGAATTGCTTGAGTTTTGTACTCAACATATGCTTTAAATAATAAATTATTTTACGTTAAGAACAAGAGTAAATTACCCTTAACACCCTATATGCTTTTTCTATGATAACACACAACCCTCCTTTATGATTACATAAATCTTCCTTATTGAGGTATATGGTATAATGTTTTTTAAACAATTAAGAAGGTTAGTGTAATGAATAATAGATGTCAATATAATGCCCTTCAAATAATTAAGGGGTATCAGGGGGTTGACAAAGGAGGGGTACTGGGAGTAATTTGACAAAATTTAGGTGTTAGTGTAATTTTCTCTAGACATAATGATAAATAATTGAACTGTTTCCTATGACTCAGTCTTTCCAATGATACTCTAATCACTAACTATTTTGAACACTCCTTCATAAGTTGGATCATATAAGCCATATGCATTGAGCTTGCAACAATTTTAATGACTTCAATTCCTCTTTGAACTTTTTAGGATTTTCTCAAACAAAATTGTTATCGTTTTCAAGATGGCAATCTTGATTTTGACAAATATGCCCCAAAAGAAAAAGGAATATTGTTGACAAAAGTTTTTATCTGTTTATATTTCTTTTTGAGAATTTCCCTTAATTAATTTGTCCTTTCAGGCTCTGGTATCCTACTTCATTAAACTTCTTGCAAAATGTAGTTAATGGAAATCAAAGTTCTACATTAGCTATTACGGAAGGAAGCCAGGTAAATTAGTTGACTAATGATTTCTTCAATGCTTTTATTTGTTGCAAATTCTATAGCATGGACACCTGATTTTGGTGTTATGTTCACGCATTAGACTAGACAAATGTTATGGCCTATGAAGCATAAACTCTGATAAGGACATGGGGACACAACTAAATTAAAAATCATGGAGCATAGGAACGTGACTTCTATATAAAAGATTTATAGAAAATATGATCAACATGACAAAAAGTTCAAGACTATCAAATATGAAAATTAAATTTATATATTCATATAGTGGTAAGTTTCATACAAGGAGACCTCATTTTTAAATGTAAAAAAAGCTAAGGGAATTTGAGAAATTCTACTAATAAAGAGTCTCACAAAAAGAAATACGAGAAACCTTCTTTCTTTATCATCATCATTATAAAGAAAAATAATAACTTGCTAATATTAATCCATCTAAGTCCCTCCTCATCCTTCTTGCTTATCATTATTGAAAAACATGCCTTCTAACTGTGGTTCATCCAGGGATAATTTAGCAATTTCTAGAAAGAATGGGTACACTTAGAAGCTTCACCATTGAACTTTGAATCACACCTATGCACCCCTCACCATGAGATAAGAAAAGGAATGAGGATCATCACTTGAGTCTCTACTCAGGATAAAAACTCTAAGAAAAGACTCATTCTTCACAAAAATCACTCTAGATTTCTTATGATCAAAGTTGTTCACATATACTCTCCTTATATAAAGAAGCTTATGCATGGGAAGGAGGGATCAAACACTTCCTTTCCCCACCGTTCTTCCTGGTGCTAATGTTCCTATTAAGTCACTAAAGAAGACATTATTCAAAAACATTGAGCAAATCAAATTGAGCTATCAAACTACACAAATCATTCAACACCGCAAAAAATAGGGTCAAATCATGTCATGCTATTTGGTGACTCCAATGACTCATGTATGCCTTTTTCGTTGCAAGCAGCATAAGCATTGGATGAAAGATGACAACATGCCATTTATCCTAGGGATTGAGAAATATGGTTGGGAAAATGGAAAAGCATTTCAAAATATTTTATTCTCTCCAAAATTCCATGTCAGATTAAAAGTCACGCTAAATAATACTTCCTTCACAAGAATTCCTCGCAGAAAGAGAAGAAGCATCTTGACTCAACCTTACAAGACAATGACCGGATTGTTATTCCTTGCGACATTGATTGACTCATCTGAGTTCTCCTCCTGCCCCAAATTTTGCTATGCAGCCACAATGAATGCAAGTAGCACAACATATGTTGCAATTTAACCTTTTCTATAACGTTGTCAAATAGGTGGACATAAAAACCTTAATAATGGCCTGCCCTCACCACGAGGCATTTGAATTTGGTTGCTTTTCTAGATTTATTTGTTCAACAGTTGCAAAAGTAGAACAAGAACAAACAATTTAACCACCCTAACAATGACTAATTAACTGGATAGATATAATTATGTTAATAATAACTTTTGGTTGGGAATCTTTCCAAAAGCTTCATTTAACTGTCAAACTATATATAGGCTGTTTTCAATTTTTGTGGCAAAAGGTAATATTCTTTAGATTGTGTTTTTGATTAAAACAAAAACAATGTTGGAAAGCTGTGCCTTAATTGTGTCACCTCATGCTCTCTTAAGTTGCAGTTTCTTTGTGAGTTGCCTAAATTTAAATCTCGAGCATGGTGTTCAGTTTCACATTGACTAGTGATATGGATAACTTGGTGTATATAAGTGGAGTGTAATTCTTATTTGAGTTGATTTTGTGGTGTGGGGTTAGACTCAAACCCAAATTCGAAGACAAGACATGGGTGCTTAAGTCATGTACCAGTTTCATTTCACTCAACCTTTTTATTTTATTCAAACACATTATATGCACATGCTTTTTTTTTTGTTTTCTAAGTTTTAGAATACCATGTCTCGGTGTTTGAAATTGAAGCGAGAGTTACCACAATGGTAAGCTTGTGATTTTAGAGGCCACAAGTTCGAATCTTGGAAATAACCTTCTTTATGGTAGTACTGCATTTTTCTACCCTCCTTTATGCCACTAGGCAGGTCACTATTTTTTTAGTGTATCTCTGTTTCCACATGTGTCTATGTTTCTGTTTTGTGGTTTATAAGAAGTTCTTCATTATGCTTCATATTTGTTTATATTATTTACACTTGTTAATATGATTTCAGCTGTCAATATGGGACTTGAGAATGAAAGAAAATGGTGGTTGTGTACATCGGGTTTGTGGCATCCCTGGTGATATCTTTTATGCTGTTTGTAGTTCTTCCAGTGGTTATGTTGCTGTGGGAGGAGCTGATCGCACTGTGACTATTTATGATCCTCGCAGGTTAGCTGTCGGTGACTCTGTCAGTATCATTTAACCAATATAAATATTGTATAGATTCTATAGAAGCCACGAGAACTGTTCATTTTTTATTTATTTTACTTTTACACTGCCCTAATTAATCTTTAGCCCATGAATGCATTTTGATGTAGATGGTCGGCATTGTCTAGATGGGTGCACTGTTCAAAATACGAGGTCAGTTTTAATAATTTCTTTGCCTTGACCTCTCAAAAATTTTTTGTTTACCACTTTGAAAGAATATTTCTTAAAGAAGTTAATTGTAGGCAACAATTACGCTTTGTTTTGCAGTTTTAAATAATTGATTTGCTAAATTAATCTGATTCTTTAATTTGGGATTTCTTTTCTTTTCTAAACCAAATTATCATCTTAATTTCAGATATAACAAGTGCAAGTCAGATAATATATGGAATGCTGCACCTTTGAATTCATTCATTATTTGTGTATTGGCAACATGTATTATTACGCCCCTTTTGTCTTGCTTCGTTGGATATACAGTATTATTACCCCCTTTATTTATTTTGTTTTTTTTTACTGGAGTTTCCTGTATGTAGTTTGTTTCGTCCGGTTGACTCGCTTCACCGGTCGTCTTCAACGGTTGCTTTGGCCCTTCTATCCTTGCCTGAGAATTATACCTTCTTCGTCAAGAAACTTCTCACCTGCAAAGACAAAGGGGTGTCCTAGCGGCCGTTTGCACTCCGACGCTTAAGTCAGTATTAAGGCAAAAAACATTATAGAATAACTTCAGTCTCAAAGGCTGCGTACCTTACTAGGGTTCTTAGCACCCTTTATATAGGTTGAAACTAGGGTTTACCTCTGTTCTTTTACCATGGTCTAGGGTTCTTTGAGAAGTGTCTCTGTGCCGCTATTGTGTAATTTTAGCGTATCTGGCACATGAACTTCCTTTAACTGGAATGCCACGGATAATCAGAGTGGCCGCCTAGGTCCCTTCTTGTTGCGCCTAATATCCAGTGCCATCTGTTTTGCGGGTGCCCTAAATGTCCACGTGCCATGCATGCTACTTCCCTGGAAACCCTAATTCAGCTGGGTCCTTACGCCTCCTAGAATCATCCATGAGGTTGCGCCTTCATGCGTCATACGCCCCACATGCATGGATCCCTCGTGCCTTAGGCTTCCCACACATCTCTTGTCTTACTGTTATCATGATGAAATTCTAAGGCCCGCCGTATAGGGCCTTTCACTTCATCCTGTCAGCCGATGTCCGATCTTCTTCCTCTACTGGGGAGGTCCGATATCGATCTCCGACATCAGGCCTAGGGTAGCAATGTCAAAGACCAACCACCCTCCTGGTACGTGTGTCTGGGGCCCACCTTAAGTGACCCCCTTCCCTTACCATACATCAGTGCGCGATGTCTGAGGTCAGTCTCTGAATTGATGACCGAGGACTGGTCTGGACATAGTTGAAACACACGTTTACACCAAATTATGCTTCTATTTTCCCGAATTCAATAATATGAACTTAAAATTGTTTTCTAACACAGGGAAGTCAATTTCAAGTTAAGATTACATTAAATAGGTTTTGTTATCCTATACTATACCAGTTCCTGGTTAATCAATGTCTAATTTTCACATCATTTAAGCTCTAGATTTTCTTCAATTTACTCACAAAAGGAAATGGAATACTAAGTGTCTATTAGGCTTGAAAATATGTATTTTTTTCTTTAATTTTCTATTTTTACAAATATTTACAAAAATGCTTCCTTTTATCCATCGTATTTCTTATATAAATTTACCCAAGAACAGGGCAAACGACAGAAATCATGTTTTCACTATTTCTTAATTAAATCTTTAAACACAAGAAACAAAGAAAAACAAAGGTTACAATTTTGTACTTATTTGCAAAAGATTGCAAAAATAGGAAATCATAACAAAAATCTCTCTTTAATCAATATAAGCTTCTATTAGTAGCCTTTCTCTGGGTTGCTATTGGGGATTTTGGAATATGGTTTTCCGGTCAGCGTCACACTCGTTGATGTCAAAGTTCATCTCGTAAATCATTCATAAAATGCTTTGAGAATGGGAATATTGGTATAGCATGAGGGAGGGGCTGGTTGTTGCAAATTGTTTCAGAAGTGGACTTTTTGACTATGAAAGGTATCTTGGTATTTTTCTAGTGCTTTAACTTTATTCTCACTTCACTTGTATGATTCTTTAGTGCTATTTATTCAGAAAAGCTATTTCATTTTTTTGTATGTAACATTGGAGGAAATTATTAAAAGGAATCTCATGGTGGATAATAATATCCTTGAGAATTTGGTATTTAACTATGCTCAATGGCTTTATGTGATCCATATAGTTGATTTCACTTAGAGGGATAAGGTTATTGTTGATGTTTTTATTGTGTTACTTGTTGTATTGTTGCTTCCTGACTGTAATTGATTTCATTAATACTGCAGATAACAGGACTGGCTTTCTCAACAATAGACCCGGACTGCATCTATATTCAAGGGGTTGATTATGAGGTAAATTTTCTCATTTTTTAATCAATGTATGACTACTATTGTCAACCAAAGTAATAAGGCATAAGAAACATGTGTAAACTATAGAGGGATCCACCGTATGAGCTGCGTCATAAAATTATTGACAATACTAATTAACAGTAGATTGAGGCTGGAGACCGGTGTATGAAAGTATAAATTTGGTTTTATTTCACGGATGTCAACTTTGAAGGTTATATATGACAGGGCAGTGACTTCTGTGTGAACTCTTGCCATGGGAATTTAACAGAAATTTATCCAATAATCTAGCTGTTCACCAATGTTTAACTTGGTCCCCTTACTTTTTATCCTGTACTTGGAAATATGTTGGGTTTGTTTGGATTAACTTTTGTCAAAAGCATTTTTCCAAAGGTGAAAGAAGTAGGTTTGCATTTGGATGCAATTCTTAAGAATTGCTTATTTAACAGTAGCACTTTTTAGTTCGTTAGCATAAAAATGATATTTTTTATTTTAACAAAATTACTGAAATAGACTTCCAAAAGCACTTTTTTAAACTGTTGGGGATGCTTTACCGAACTGTCTTATGTATTGGGACTGAGGATAGGGCTTTCTATGATTAGAGATTGTAATACGAAATCAAATGGCTGATGAACTTTTTTTTTCTGTTCTGCAACTGGTTTATTTTGGATTTTATCAATTGGCTTTAGATGTATTACCAGAGTCTTTAGACATGGCTCTTCCATGCACACGTGAAAGTGTTAATATTTAGTGTATCAAATGTATTTTTCTTGGTGCAGAAATGACATTACAACTCTTTAAGCTAAATTTCTACAACTCACCATATTGAGCGTATTCAGAATGGGTTTTGTTAATGCCCTTAAGTGAACATGATAAGGAATGAAAAATAGAATTACTAAATGACAATAAAACCATTTAATTCCTTAAAAAAAAATAATACTTTCTTTGTGTAAATTAAGATGAATAATGAATGCTATTTTTATTCCTTAATGACACCCTTTTTTGGATTATATTTTTTTGGTTCATATCCATGCTATGCTCGTAGTGATCTTCAATTTCGAGTAACCAATGCAGGTCTTTTGTGGACGATGGAAAGACACCACCAAAATGTTTTCATTTCGAGGAGACTCAAATTGGCTAGGCTTTAGTAAGGTCTGTATATAGCTTGTTTATGATTTGTCACTTGACTCCACTGTGGTATCTGGCTGAAATCTAAATGTGACTTTGGAACCTGCCTTCACACTATTTTCTTAAAAAAATGCACACTGTTCCATTTGAATGAAATTTACTGTTTTTTTGTAACTTAAATTGGGTAATTACTTCCCATGCATCTGTTAGGAACCAAGAATTATAAAGAGAAGAAAAGAAAGGTTTTTATTGAATAGAATCAAAAGAACAAGAAATAGGAGAGCACTCTCTCCTTCAAGGGCTTCCCCTTCACAGAGCTAAAATTCAATCTACAAAAAATTACACAACCCCCTCCCTCTCCTTCTTTATTATTTATATCTAACTAGCAAATCAAGTAACTAATTCATGACTATTCTAATTCTAACTAACTCCTCCTCTCTCTGTATCCTAACAGCATCATAGCGGTATACTTCTACAGCTAAGTGCATATATTTTTTGAACTTCTAGCATCCCTTTATTAGTCGCATGGCTATCACTATCCACAATAGTTATTTTTAGAAAAGAAAATTAGCAATAATACTTACACTTCAAACCAATTCTTATGGGTTTTTAAGGAGAGTTATTTTTTGACGTGATACTAAAGTTATTCTTTCTTAGAAGAATGGAATTAATCAAACCCCCGGATGCTTTCACTTGGATTTCATATCATGTCAAAGAACAACTCTCTTGATTCCTTGATGCTTAGTTGTTCTTTGACATGATATCGTCAACACCAATGCAATTAAGCATTCAAGAGTTTTCAATCCCTTTCCATTCTTGTAAGACAGTTAAATTTCAATTCAAAATAGTGAGCCCATGCATTGTCAACACTTCAAGCATATGGCTCTCACATGAGTTAAGCTTTAGGAGACTTAGTCATTGATGCTAAGATATTAGTAGCTAGAAAATCGGAATGTTCATGCTCTCAGGCCCAGTCAACTTAGGCACAGTACAATCACCACATGGTGCTAAACCCATGTGTTAGTCTATAAGCTATTCAAGATTATGTCTTCAAGAAATATTAGCTCGAAACAACTTCATCGGCTTCTGAATGCTCTGAGGGAATAGGGGAGAATGACTGTATGGAGCCTGCAACTAATAAAATTTCAAATGTTCAAGATGTGTCAGAGGGGCTACAAATTGGGTCCTTAGGACCAGGTCAATAATGGATCGCTGACAAAAATGGAAAGAGGAGATGCGTAAAAGGAGGAAAAGAAAATGACAGTGGGAGTAGATGATGATAGGATGGGTGAGGGGAAAGAACAAAAGAGGCATTAACTTTGAAAATGGACGGGAGTGTCCCTTTTGTGGACAGAACCAAGAAACTTAGTCCACGTTTTGTTTGCATGTGAGAAAAGTCATGAGATATGGAGTGAATGCTTGCGGTGGGTAGGTACAAGTACAATGTGGGTTATGCCACGAAATGCTTTGAAATACTTTCTGCAATTTTTGGTTATAGGTAACTCCAAGGAAGGAAAGGAAAATCGTATGGATTTTGTGGGGGTCTATAACGTGGAATATATGGAGATATAGAAAAAAGTGTGTTCTCTGATGAAAGTTTTGATCATAACTCAATCATGAAGGACATTACTTTCTATGCATTGATGAGGGTGAGAGGGCATATGCTATCTTGCTCTTATTCATATACCCAGTTGCAAGCTCAGGTTGGACTATGCTTAAAGAATGACAGTAACGAATGGTGGACATAATAGAAGGGAACATGGACACAATTGATGGGGTGGAAGCAGAAATCAAGTCCATGTCATTTACCTTGTGTAATTATTTCGATATCTAGAACAGGAAAAAGGAACATGCAGGAGTGGCGTACTCAGATGTACTTATATTGATGAATATAGGTGGTGGATATGTATTATGTGGTAGTCTGGTTAAAGTTTGTTACTGCATTGCATATAGATACACTGTAACCGGATATGCATTGTTTATTTACTTTTTGATATGTATGCAATACCTTGCGGCACCTCCGTACCATCATTCTTATTATATAATATCTTTCTTTGTGGAACAAGAAAAAGGTTTCCACATCAATGCTTCACAAATACCATATTGGGTTTCATATTGAGACATTATTTTGTTCAATCATTCCAAAGTGAAGTTCCTCAAGGAATGTGGTTCTTAACTCTTCAAATTTTTACGAAGAAATATAAAGGATGGGGGACTTGGCATGAATCTTTTGCACAGATACACTTCTCTTTCAAATGACACGGTTAAACCTTGGGAGAAATGTTAAATAATTTAAGTGTGTTAAAGGAATAAAAGTGAGGGTAAAATGGTTGATTGAAACTGGGGCGTGAAAATTAGCAATGGCATGATAAGCAAGAATATGGCTGTTTTCTTCACTTGTTTTTTTTAGTTTCACTTTTGTGGTTCTGCCAAGCCCATAGAAAATGTTGGCTAGATTCTATTTCTTCTTCTGCAACTTTCTATCTTTTTATTTGTAAACATTTAATGGCTTTTACTCGTGTCAAATATTACTTCTAATATTACTATTTGTTACATCGCAGTGCTCAGGGAAAGATGTTTTGGCTGGATGGTGTGATTCAGGCAGCATATTTATAGCTGATGTTGCGAGTGAAATTGATGAAGTGGTGTCTGTCCAGTAATTTTCCCATCTTTGTAGAAAATTGCACCCCAATGTATGTAAGTAACCATGGTTAGTTTCATGATCGAAGGCTAATTTAGTGTGATCAAGCTTCAATATGCAGAACATGTCATAATGCATTTCTAACCACAGAATGTGACTTAAGATTACGGAATGCATTATTTGTGTGCACTGTATCAATTCTGTGATGTTCATTTTAAGTTCCTATTTTGACAAATTATTGAAATATCAAGGCTAATTGTATGGTTTACAAACAAGGCCATTATTGTGTTATATGGCACTGAACAGGAGCATATGATCATTCAATTAGCAGATGGTACTTTTAAGATTCTTAGCTTTTTTGGCTTTCCCTTATGTGGTTGTACTTTTTGAAACTTTTAAGTATCATGTCATAACTGTACATCATGATGTTGATATTGTTAACGCGTATCGTGGAGCTTCTCTCTCTAAATATAGCTTTTTGTCTCCATTCTTTCATTCCTCTGGAAAAGAGCTTAAATTATTTTTGCTATGGTCGGTGAGATTGCATATTTTAGGCTTTCTTTTTACTGTTGTTTGTTATTTTTCTCTTTATGACCATTACTATATTCATGCTAGGTCAAGAAATTTAAGACCCTGAAGTGCAAATTGAAGTATCTGACGAATGTTGTGTGGTCCCTAGTTGAGTGTTTCAACGCCGGGAATCTCTCCTAAGTCATGGTCAAGGAGCTTCCTGCCATAAGGATGATAAAACTGAACCATGCTCTCTTGTTGGGGAACTACAGGGATGACTAGTTGTTCTGTGTAGGGGACAAGCTAGAGAAGGATAAATTATTATGTAATCTCATATCACCCCATGTTTATGGTTTCAATCAATCTCTTTGTAACATATATGAAGTTTTTTATTTGACAAGAAAAAAATTATTACACTTCATTATTTGTCATATGAAGATTAATTGAGGTTATTGTAATTTAGGGTTTATCTGATAATCTATAGGGTCTAGGAGAGAAGAGTCTTGTTATTTTAGACCCTTTTGGGAAAACACTTAACCAAACTACCTATCAAGACCCTATTGAAAACTTTAACACTATAGACTTCAAAAAATATATATCATCTTATCCAAACACCGACCCCCACTTTATCTTTTGGCCAAGAAATGCATTAAACAAAAAGTTATGAAGCCAACATCTGAATTACCACCGACTTTACTATTTTGGATTCTAGTGTTTGATGATGCAATTTGGGGGTTATGTTCCTTTTGCCTGCATACTCCTTATTTAGGTGCACGCTCTTCTACATTGGAACTCACCATGTAATTTAGTGTTTTTGTTGTTAATTCATACATGGAACTCTTGAACCCAATATTCCTATGTTGGGTTTTTGTGATATTACTATCTTCATACCATCCCAATTATATGCAGTATTAACCTCTTCAATTTGTCCTAAAATAAATAATATTCTCATTTTAAAATGTACTTTACTATTTTTTCCCATAATAAATTAATATGTTAACTATTCAAACACAACAATTACCTCACTATTCATTTAATATATTTATTAAGAGTGAGACCACTTTAATAGACGAGTGCTTATTGCTTTTCTTAATTTATGTGTAATTTTTTAAAAAAAAGTTAGGACAAAAGGCACGAATGTCAACTTAAGATTGTTTTGTAAAAACTAAGAATGACAATATCTATGTCTTATCCTTTATTACAATAAATGTATTTATATAAATTAATCAAATATTAGGTGAAAAAGTAAGAGTGTGATTGACAAAAACATAACTAATGTTATTTTGCAAAAAACTATAGTTTAATAGAGAAAAATAAATAAAAACCTGAGTATTAATGCTTTACTTTTTTATTCTTGTTATACTGTACTGATTTCTGTAACTTTTTTATTTTAATCTTTCTAAAATTTTGTTTATTTTGCACAAGTCTTTTTGAAAAATATTTGATAGGACTAAAAGCAAATGATATAATCCTTTAATATTTTAAATCTCCATTTGGGATTTTGTTTTTACAGAATAGAGTCCCAACAAAGGGAAAGATATGGTTCTGTGTTAACCTAGCAAATGAAGACAATTACTACTTTGGTTTTTGAAGAGAAGAGTAACACTGTTGCATGTGAAGAGGTCAATATTGTCTTTTCAATAGAACTTTTTTTGTGATAGAACTTTTATGCTAAGAAAACTTTGACTTCACCTTCTTTTCACATGTGAACAAGTCCAATTCCAAAATAATTATTAGCCATACATTGAAAAGTTCAGATATAAATTACTAGAAAAAAGGTGTTTTCAAATTCAACAGCAATATACTTTTTTTTCTCTGCAAATATGACCCTGTAATTGCCACAGTCACACAATACGTATAAATTACATATACATTTCTTTAACAAGCTAAAAAAAACAAGGCCAATATATATGTATCATTATATAAAACAGATATTTTTCATGACTATTTTTTTATCAGAATTTTATTCTTTAATAAATAAATAATGTTTTATTTAATAAAATATAACATTTTATTCTTTTAATAAATAACAAATATTTTATTAAAAAATAACTTCACAATTTTTCCACTTAAAATAAATACACAAACGTGAAATTACATGTATTCCTGCTGGTATCTATAAATGTAAAAATGAGACAATTCCTTCTTTTAATTATATAAATACCATTTTCTTGTCCTTTATAGATGAAATAAGGCAAATAGTAAATATTATTATGTATTGCCATTTTTTCTATGTTCTTCCACATTTTTAGAAGATTCTAAATATCCGAATTTTGAATAATCGAATGACTTGTGCTTCTTTTTTTCCTTCTTGTTGACTACTTCTAGTTTCACATGTTTCAAATAAAGTATAAAAGAAATCTTATTATCTATGTTATAGAATTCTCTTTTACAAAATTTAGACATTTCAACTCTTCAAAAATAAATAATTAAAACTAACTTTTCTTAGAATTTTATTTATCTTACATAAACATAATTTTTAATTAAGAATATTTTTTTTGAAAAAAAGAAATAATATTAATATAATTTATAGTTGATGTAGAATATTCAACACACATTCTCACTTCGAAGTATCTACATCTTATTGATGAAACTAAACATTTGTTGATGGTACTTGTTGATTGTACAATAATGTACCGGTATGGGCGAGGCCGAAGTCCACCTGACCGAGACCAGGGGAACCTGGCTGAGACTTAAGAGATTTGGCTGGATGACGAGGCCGATGACCCACTTGGTCGAGACCTTAAAAGACTTGGCCGAGACGATCGAGACCACTGGAATTTGGCCGGTGGCCGGCCCATACCATGATGACTTGGCCGACGGGCGACCCTAACGCTCAAACCAAGATCAGTGAAGTTAATCTATCATTAAGAATTAGGTAATGCAACCCTAAGCGGTATCCATCTCGATAAACGGGCCCAACAAGGTAGGCCAATCAGAATAATATAAATAGCACGCATCCCAAGGAGTAAGGTATGTCATTTATTACTGTTCACCTACCTGAGAACTGACCACCCGCTTTACTAACTTGAGCGTCGGAGTGCCTTCGCAGGTACCCCACCATCCGGTGTTCACCCGAGGCCGAGTGCCGAAGGAGAAACAGGAGGACGAGAAGAATCCCCGCTCACCATCCAATCACCCGACCGACCGAAGGAAGGAGAAGAAGACTTCAATAGTTCTCTAGGTCTCATCTCCCTAACAGGAACAAATAACAACGTGATATCTAATAACACATCATACCTAACAAATCTTATTAGAAAATTTTGATATAATATTAAAAATTAAATTTACATTTTAATCATTCTTCCAAGATTTACTTGAAAATTACAATCACTTATATATTATAAATTAATTTAATCTCTAATATAAATTTAAAAAAAAACAAAGGAGCATTATCTATTTTAAACATGTTTAGCCATTTGCTTTAAAATCTACTTAAAAGTTTGAAAAATACTCTAAGATACACAAACTTTCTCTTCCTTTTTTATTTTCATTCTCTATTATAATTTTAATAACATCACATATTATACTTATATTTTTATTCTTTTTCTTTTTTATATCTCTTTTGTTTTCATTATACACCATAAAATGGGTGTATACATATTATTTCTCTGAAAAATATTAAGGTCATCCTCTGAATTGTGTGTGGGCAAAGATAAAGATGACATGTCATATGATTAACACCTACCATCAAATAATTGAATAAAAAAATTCATTCCAAAATCTTTGATGGTTAATCAAAGCTACATCACACATATGCTTTGTGCTTAATCTAAAGGATAATGTTTGATGGTTTATCATCATTATCTATATTACTTACCTAATCATTAAATATTGATTATAATTTTTTGACATTAAATTCTTTGTTTTCCTTCTTATTATATTAACAATATCCTCTAATCAATTATTGAAGACTAATTTCTTTGAAAATATAAATATTTTAAATGTGGTTTGCCTGGAATATAGTATTTTTCATTTACACTCTAAAAATAAACATGTACTTACATACTTTAAAAAACATAATTATTACTAACTAACAAATAATCACTCACATTTTGCTTTCTCTTTCTAATTAAGGATTTTAATTTAACTTTTGGGTTTTGAGATTTTGTGTTGTAGAAAAATGGGATGAGTTTCTTATCTACAGTTTGTTGGTATGCCAGCCATATGCCAGTGAATACATTTTGTCATATATATTGAAATTTGAAAACAGAGAGGTGTAAGTACATTATAAAATTTACACACTTAAACTCTAAAAATAATTATCATAAAAATTAATAAATTAAGTATTTTTTGTTATTAAATAGTAGTGCAACGAGTCTCCTTCTCTCATTCATGATTTACTAGAAAACAAACAATAATTAAATAAAAATTAATTTAAAAATTTATATATTATTTTATAAACTAAAAAAATTATAGATATTTGAAATATTTTTTATTATTAAAAAAAATTATAAATTAATATTTATAAATTAGTATTTAATTAACTATCAAAATTTTAACTATAAATAATTTAAATTTTAAAATTAATAATTAAAATTTAATAAATAATTAAATACTAATTTAGAAATTAATTTATTAATTTTCACTAATAATAAAATTTATTTTAGATATTAATAATTTTTTAATTTATAAAATAATATATAATTTAATCTATATAATAATTAATTATTATTTTTTAAATTAATTTTTATTTAATATTTTTTTTCATTTATAATTTCGTTACTAGGAAGAAAATGAACTATTCTTTACATTTTAGTGTTAATGTTTTCTTTAACATTTTAGTGTTAGTGTTTGAGCCAAAATTAGTTGTTTTTTATAATTAGTAAAAGGATAATGATATATCGATAATTCTAATTTTTTATATAATTATATTTTAATTTTTAATATTGTTATTTTAATAGTTTTTTGAATTATTTAATTATAATTTTTTTTGATTATATATTTATTAAGATTTATATACAATTTTAAGAGTTATAAAGTTTTATTTTCTGTTTTTTAATGTTGATTTTGTCGTTTGAGTTAAATAAAACCATGTTTTTAAATTAAAAATAAAATCTAAAAATTGTATAAAATGCTTTATTACACATAAGTTTATTTTAGTTTTATGCCAAGTTTTTAAAGTATTATTTTGTTACTCGTAGAAAACACGTACAGTTATATTAATTCATAGAGGAAGTAAATCACACTGCCCAAGAGTGAATTTATAAATTCTGAGTAAAAAAAGGCACAAACTGTAAGAACTGAGTTTAACATTTTAAAACCCTAGGGAAGAGGAATCTAGAACACACGTGAAGGTGTAATTGATTAAAAATCTCAATGTTGCTTTTCTTATTAAGCAAAAGAGAATAAAACAAACAAGTCTTTTCTGAATATTTTTGATTCAGATTTTCTTCCTCAAATTATTGTATTTGTGAGGATATTCTTCTTCTTTTTATTTCAGTTTATATTGTCTTTTTCAGTTCTCTTCTCACTTTCTCAGAAATTAATGATTATGAAGATAAGATGTCAATCATAATAAGTTAAAAGTTAGAGTCTGTTTCAGAGAATTATGTATAATTTAATTAAAATCATAAAAATTAAATATCATATCATTCATAATTATCTAACCTTCTTAAACATGAAAAAAAGTTATTTAATTCATGGTGTTGTTTGAGCTTGAAATAATTTTGTGAAATTCTGTTCAATTGTGAAAAATGGATTTGGTTAAGTAATTGTTCTAAATAAATTATCATATATTTATGCTTTTTAAATACCTCATAAAAGATCTTTTTTAAAGATAGATTCTTTAAGAAAAAGATAAATAATTAATAGTTATTTTCTATAACTTGTTTTGGTAACATTGGAAGAAGACGAATTAGGTTTATAGAGGAATAAATTTGTGGACCACATCTTGAAAACCAATTATAGTGTAAATGCAATAAATTGGAATTATAAAATACTGAAAATATATAAATCATAAAAAACTATTAATATACTAAGAAAAAGGTTTAGCAACAAAATTTTATTTGGACGGGTGATATTCTAAAAAAATAATACGATTTGTTCTCCTCTTGATAATGGAGGTTTGAAGATTATTAATCTTCGTCATGAAAATAATGCATATCTTCTTAAGTTTGTTTGAAAATTTATTTATAACAACATGCTCTTTGCTCTTGAAAGTCAGGTTCTTACATCAAAATATGAGTTTAGAATGATTTATAGATCCTCGTCTCTTTGGTTTGAAATTAAACAGTTTTATTCTACTATACTTGATTATACTTCTTGGACGGTTGATTCAGGTTGTTTTATTAATTTTATGTTCTACTACTCCTTTAACAAATATTGCGGGATTTTCCCATTGTAGGATTATTTATGAATATACCTATGTATCGTTTTTATTAACATGAATTTTAATCTAGTCTTTCCATATTTAAATATTTATATATATATATATATTTATTTATTTATTTAAATATTTATATATATATATATATATATATATATATTTAATAATATTTTTTTTATATGAATCATAGTTATTACTTGAGGTGTCCGTCTACCTAACTGATATGTCAAGTTGAATAACAAAACCTAACATGAAAGTATTTTTTTTTTTTTTTAAAATCTTGTTTAAAAAGTTGAATATCATTCAAACCAAACCAAGTATAGATGTTTTATCTTTCTTTACATATGCATGTGATTAATAAAATATATAATTAATTTGGTTAAATAAGCTTATTGATTCAAATATTAGGATTATGTTTTCAATTTCATCTTTACTATTTTAAATGTTTTTAATTTTTTAGAAATAAGTTAATATGGTTTTTCTATAAAATTTATGGTGCAACGTTAATCATTCATTATTTGTTATTTATTGTTATAATATAAAAATAATTACATTATTTTATTTTAAAAAATTCAAAGTCGGACCATTTAAAATAGTAAAACGAAATTAAAAAAATATAATGATAAAAAAAAGTTAATTTATTCTTATAATAAATGAAAATTTGAATATTAGAAATATTAGAAATAGAAATAGGCAACTGATGAAGGAGATATTAATGAGTTGGTGACCAAGGAATATTAGCATCACACGTCATCGTCATCCTTTTTCTAGAAACTTACCCACACCACGCGAGGGTCAGTGGTCGTCCTTCCCACGCGCCATGCCAACGTAGACCTAGTCCCATTCTATTACTGATTGAGTCACCTGACAGTGACGTTTAACAATGTGACCCACTCTCCACGTGGTGATGCATGCACCACGGTTCCCCAACTTCTGAACACACAGCCCCATCACCATTTCGTCATATTTTCGTTACTGCCACTGTTGCGCTGTATGAATGAAGCTCTCAAGTACAAAATATTTTCCTCATTTGTATATTAAAAAAATATTTTTTTATTAAGGTGGTAAAATTTACATTTAACTTTAACATCACAAAACCCAACTTAATAATAAGGTTTATCTATATTTTTATATTATAAATTCATATTTTTTATATAAAAAATATTAAATATAAAAATTGTGTAATCGATTTATACTAAAAAAATTGAGGAAGTCCGATAATAGATGACATCAATAAGTTTAATTTAGAATGTTCTTTGTAATTCTATATCATATTAAAATAATAAAATTTAAATATAACCTAATTTACAAAATTAGTTTATTATGGTAAGATTTCTGATTACTTATAAAATTATCTTAGTATAACGGATGTAAAATTTCTAATATTATACAAAATAAAAAAAGTGTTACAAAAATTTCATCTTTAAGTGTTAAAACTTTTTTTAAAGATTAAAATTGTGAGGCTTTATTATCTTATTCCTCTCCGAACGAGTTTTTTTTTTTTTTTTTTTTTTTTTTTACCAATTTTAGTTTCGTTTTTTTTTTTTAAATTAATTTTTTCTTTTTAAATGAGATTTTGTTATTGGAACCTCGGTCCTTTTTTTTTTTTTTATTTTTTTTTTTTTTTTTAATTATATTTTAAAAAAAATTTTAACAAATTAAAAAAAATTTAAATATTTTATTAATAAATTTTTTTATGAAGGAAATTCAAACCTTTTTTAAAAAAAAATATAAAAAAATAATTTTTTAAAAA